>VOFB01004225.1_pt1 | contig 29341 bp, 45 predicted proteins | sample 5384141 | NCBI WGS metagenome assembly VOFB01 (sample SAMN12384721, study PRJNA508395) | human gut metagenome | isolation source: healthy gut A | host: Homo sapiens | reverse complement strand
TACTTTCGTTCAGTTGCATGTTGCTTCATCCTCTGTCTCTTCCGGCTCCGGCGGAACAAATTCATCCATGTTCTCATTTGCCATCTTTTACGCATTTCATTCATGTAGTTTTGGTGATTTCGGATGTACGTCGCGGTGTACCGCTCAACTTGATCTGTCCGTCCTGCAGCCGATTGTCCGGTCACAGATCTGCTCGATCTGTCCTAACGCATGGGATACGATGATAATTGTCGTTCCGCTCTTTGATCTCTTTTAATTTATCAAAACATTTCGCCTGAAAATTCGCATCTCCTACGGCTAAGATCTCATCGATCAGAAGGATATCTGCATTGACATTGATCGCAACTGCGAACGCCAGCCGCATATACATTCCCGAAGAATAGGTACGCACCGGATTGTCGATAAATGCCTGTAACTCGAGAACTCAATGATGCGTATCAAGTCTCTCTTCGATCTCCCCGTTTTGGAAAGACCAAAATTGCGCATTCGTATAAATATTCTCTCTTCCGCTCATATCCGGGTGAATCCGGCTCCAACTCGATCAGGCTGGATACCCCCTGCCCCGCATCTCCCACAGTACCGGGGTCGGATAGATGATCTTCGTCAGCAGCTTTAGGAGGTGGTACTCTTTCCACAGCCATTGTGTCCGATCAGTCCGACTGCTTCTCCTTTTTTACCTCGAAGCTGATGCCGTTTAATACCTGACGGTTCTCATAGCGGTTTCTCTTCCAGAACAGCATCTTTTCCTTTAACTGGCTGCCTTTATCATAATAGACCTTAAACTGTTTTTAAATCTTTTACTTCGATTGCATTTCTTCGCGCATCCTACAATTCCTCCGCAAAACCTTTCTGCAATTTTCTAAAACTGATATAACCGATCACACAGACGATCCCCAGCACTGCTGCCTGGATCAAAGTTGACAGCTGCGGTACCTGCTTTGCATAAAGCAATGGAACGGTATGCCTCAATGACCGGTGTCATCGGATTGAGATTCCACAGCGGACATAGCTTGTCCGGTACTAAATCTGAGGAGTACATGATCGGAGTCAGATACTGCCATATCATTGCAATGATTCCTAAAATATAGGACAAGTCTCCTAAAGTATACGGTCAACGCCGACTGAGCAGGCAATCCCAGTGCCATGACATATTCCACTAACATAATGATCGGGAAGCGTCAAAGCGCTAATGGGTCCGTGTCCGGTAAAATGATCACTCCGAAAATAACCACAAAGCTCAAAAGCATATTGACAAAAGCTCCCGGACATAGGAGATCGGTAAAAACCTCTCTTGGAAAATATATCTTTTTAACATATCCTTAGTTAAGACACTGTCTGCACCTCCCGTCAAAGATGCCGAGAAGAAAATCCACGGTACCAATGCCACGAATAAGAACAGATAGTATTTATCAATATCATTTCTTAAGATAATGGAAAATACCAGCGTATAGACTCCCATCTGTAACAGCGGATTGATAAATGTCCACATAAATCCCAATACGGAACCCTTTATATCTGCCACGCAGATCTTTTTACCAGACTGAATATCATCTGGCTGTATGCATATAATTCCTTTAAATCCTTTATCATGCTTACTTACTCCTTCGAGGCAGCAATACCTCTGTAATTTCTCGTAATCCATGTCTCTAATGCAAGAAATCCGGTCAATGCCATGAGTGCCAGTGACATCACCAATACATTCAGTGAATAGGCATACGGCACGGTTGCATCTCCTAAAATAGAAACCGGGCTGTATCCGATCGGTGCGATACAGAACACAAAGCAGACTGCATAGAAAACATCTCTTGGTTTTCCTTTATTCTCGTTTAAGAACAACATCAACGGAATGATCACAAAGACCATGGAATATGCATAGCTGAACGGCGGCATTCCTACCAGTACCGCTGTCAGTAAAAATATTTTTTCCAGCGTTCTCTTTGCTAAAAAGATACAAGGCAGATAGAACACATAGAATGCATAGAGTGCATACTGTAACAGTTTGTCGATCCGCGGTCCGCGGCGCTGTAACACATCAAATACCCATATACCGTATTCGAGAAGTTCAGACGGTATCCGTGTCCGATGCTTCCAAGGAAGTTCGATGCATTGGTCAGGTTGGATAACAATACTGTAAACTCTGAAAATCCGCCAAAACACAAAAACGGAACAAAGAAGATCAATACTCCATAGATAATACATCTCTTTGCCTCTGCCCATCTCTTATCAAATATTAACATCAGTCCGAATACCACCGGATATATCTTGATCGAAGTTGCAATCGCCAAAGAGATCAGACCGATTTCCCTCAAGATCTTATTTTTGCTGTCATAAGTAAAAATGTAAACCATCAGAAATGCCATACAAAACCATACGATATTTCCTCTGTCAAACGAATAAAGCACCGGCATACTCATTAAAGTCACGACCGAAAACTGTAATTTCTTTTTCCTGTCTCCCTTTAAGAATTTCCAGATCAATGCCAGCATGATCCGCTTTCACAATGATCAGTGTATAGATCATGTAGACCGTTAAGCCCTGTGCGCTGTCACGCACGGCAAACATTCCGTGTTTTTTGCCATATCCATTGGCAGAAATTTGCTGAAGATCGTATAAATGACATAGGTCAGCGGCGGATAGATACATTTCTTTCCATAAGGATCCCCACTGAAACAATCATTGATACTGTTGAAAAAATCCATAAAGATATCTTTTCTGTCATAAAACAGAAATTGATAAATACTTTTTCCACCTGTTGCTATTAAGGAAATCACAAATAATCCCAACATGATTCCCATCAGACCGTAAAGACGGCATTGCTGCGTTTCTCTTTTTTCATTTACTTCCTCTGGTTATTTTTCTTCGTTCTTTTTAACGCCTCTTTGGCTTCCTTTCGGATCACCTCCACGCGTTCTCTCATCATAACTGTAATGCGTTCCTCACTCCAGCACTTCGTTGATATGTGAAAGAGCATTATTCTTTATTATATCATAAAAGCCTTATCTGCATATAAGCGTTTCATGTACTCTGCTGCCTGCGCAACATCCGCATCTGCCCAGCGGTTTCCTGCCTTAAACGGCCCGATGTCCTCCGTCAGCTCTATCAACTGATAATCTACCATGCAGGCAGATTTTTCATCCATAAACTCTGTATTCGCAGACCAGTTTGTCGCGATACAAAGGAGTGCCGTTCAACATTGCCTCTGCCATACCAAGCCCAAATCCTTCGGCACGATGAAGGGATACAAACACATCCACATCCCGAAGCAGGCTGTTGACTTCTATCTTCGTCAACATCTCTGTCATAAAATAGATATTGGTATATCCGTCAAAAAATTCACGGATCTTTTCCATATCTTCTTTGGCATTTCCTGAAATCTTGATAACCAGACCGACCTCGTCATTTTCCTTGCCAAATGCGTTTAAATGCCTCTAAAGTACCTAACGTTCTTTCTTTCCATCATGCTTCCGTTGTCATACATCATCAGAAACAGAATTTGTCTTCCGGCAGTCCAAAATATGCACGGTCGTATTTGTCATCTGTCGGTGCCGTTACATGATACGGGATCGTATGCACCGGCTTATCCGTCACCTTGCGAATGCTGTTACTTAAAACTCTGCCGGTGTCCAGATCTCATCTACGATTGAAATACAGTCCACCCATTCCGCCGGGAACTCCTCTAATTCCCAAAGCCAGAATGCGATATTATACCGATAGTCCCACACCTGCTTTCCAAGCTGCATATAGGATACCGTAAATTCATGTGCATTGATATGCAAAAAGATTGATATCATATGGAAGCTCGTCCGAAAATTTTGCATCAAACTCATGCTCTGTCATGCTTAACTGTTCGGAAATATGATGTTCTTTGATGCTGTACGGCATCCCGGAGGCTTCTAACTCCGCTGCCACAAGACGGCTGCTCTGTCCCTAAGCCCGAAGCTGCCTGGATACTTCCGATCAGGTTGATTCCCTCGGCATATCTGCCCGGCTTATAAGGTGCGATCTTTTGCATCTTTTAACTTCGTTGTATTGCGATTCATATATGCTTTCTTTGCCCGGCTTAAATACTCCTGTGGGATGATCTTTATCAGTACCGGTTTTAAAGCATCCGTGATTTTAATTACTAAATTTGATACACTCATTTCATTTTTTCCTGTTCTTTTTCTTACTCTGTAACCTGCTGCCTGAAATATGCACTCAGGTTCTTTGCTAAATTCTGCGGCACATACCGCTCTATGATCTTCTCATAGCTGCCCTCTGTCGGCTGTTCGTAGTCTGACATCCGCTTTGCAAAGCTGTTTTGCGGACTCCTTGTTATCATCCGAAATGGTAAAATAATTGATCTCATCTCCGATCAGCTCCTGAAAAATACTCAGATTGCTGGCAATGACCGGTTTGTCATAATTCATAACTTCTACTACCGGCATTCCAAATCCTTCTGCCCTTGACGGAAATAAAAAAGCACTGCACTGACGGTATTCTCTCTTTTGTCTTCCTTAGTCAGATATCCTAAATAGGTTGCTTTTTAGTCTGCTCCTGTACCTGTCTGATCTTCTCTTCGATATCCGCCTCACGGATCTTTCCCCTGCAAAAGCGTAAATCCTTGGTTCCGCCTGCTTTCAGATATTCCAGATAGCCGTCTAATAAGAGATCCGTCCTTTTCGTTTTTCTAAATTTCCGACATAGAGAAATGCATTGTTGTCCTCAATTTCGCCATGCACGATCCTGTCTATAATGATATATGATAAAAAAGCTCTCTTTTTTGCTGCCTGTGGAAAAAATACGCTCCATATCCCGTTTTGTTTCCATGGAATTATAGATAAACGTATCGGCATATTTGAGGGTGTTTTTCAGCCCATAACGAAAATAATACTCATATTTTTTCCAAAACACTCCGGCATCGTCAGCGGGAACAGATCGTGTACGGTGACCATAAATTTTCCATAAGGATTTGTCACTTTGATCGGTACTAAACTGTTACCCTCCCAGAAGATCTCCGGCCGGATCTCATGGATCACTTTTGCAGATAGCGGTAATATTTAACCAGCCCAAAATTTTTTTCCGACCGGTGTACCGTAACAGTGAAGTATGGCTCCCGCCTGCTCCATCGCCTGCATCTCATTGCTCGTTGCTATATCAGATAACAGATGAATCTCCATATCCGGCTCTTTGACCAGCTCTTTTGCAAAATTGTAGATATACATTCCGATTCCGCTTGGTTTGTTCCCATGCTTCTCGCATCAATCAATATTTTCATTTTCTAAGTACCTTCTGATATGTGAGTTTTCTTAAAAAGGACGGCTGCATTGTCATTCCAAAGCTAAGAATACAGCCTGTCGCATATTCTTTGCCCGAAGTCAGGCCAAGTGTATGCTGCTCTTTTCGAAGTTGTCTGTACTGACGAAAATAAAGCCGCACCGCCTCTTCTTTCGTAAAGTGCTTCACTGGTACGCGCTTTGACTAAGATTTCCGGCAGATTATAAAAAGCACATCCCTTTGCTAACATCCTGCTCCACAGATCATAATCCTCTAAATAAGGAAAATGCCGATAATTACCGGCATTTAACACATCCTGTTTCCGGAACATGACCGTCATGTGATTTACCGGATTACGGTATCTCGCATAAGGAAGGATATCCTCCATCAGACGCGGCATCCTTTTAATCCTCTCATAGGTACCCTCATCGTTAAATTCTCTGATGAAGCCACCACAGACGGAAATTTCAGGATGCTGCTGCATATACGCATACTGCTGCTCTAAACGTTTTGGCATCATCACATCGTCGGTATCCATTCTTGCGATCAGTTCATAGGAGCAGAGTGTCACTCCTTCTGCGAGTGCCCTGCCTAACATCTGATTTTCTTTGTGTGGATAGACCTTCAGATTCGGACATCTCTTCTGATATTCTTCGATCGCCGCATCCAATTCCGGTGTCAGTGTCCCATCCTCGATCAGCACGATCTCTTCCGGCTGTCTGGTCTGTGCCAAAATGCTTTCCATCGTCTCACGAAAATATTCCGGTTTTTTCTTTTTTATAAATAGACATCAATACAGATATTCCCATATTACACCTTCTTAATACTTTGTTGTGGTCTTGCTTTCAATCTCCCGCTTTAAGGCTGTAATCTGATTTTCATCGATTCCCTCGGAATTTTCTTTTTGCAGGATAACCTTAAATGTCATCAACAGTATCTTGATGTCCAGCCAGAAGCTGTAGTTTTCAATATACAGCATGTCTAACTTTAATTTATCATATGGTGTCGTATTGTATTTTCCATACACCTGTGCATACCCGGTCAGTCCCGCTTTTACTTTCAAACGATAGCGGAATTCCGGTATGATCTCTTCGTACTGGCTTGCGATCTCCTGCCGCTCCGGTCTTGGACCGACGATCGACATATCGCCTTTTAAAATATTAAATAACTGTGGTATCTCGTCAAAAATGGATCTTACGGATCAGTCTGCCGACCGGTGTGATCCTGTCGTCATGCTTTTTCGCAAGCTGTGCACCATTTTTTTCCGATTCTATACACATACTGCGGAATTTGATAATTCCAAACTCCCTGCCATCCTGTGTCAGTCTTGCCTGTTTAAAAAATACAGGGCCTCTGTCATAGGCTTTGATCGCTACCGCTGTCAGAAGCATAAATGGTGACAGGATGATAATTCCGATCAGGGAACCGATAATATCCATGGCTCTTTTGAAAATCCGCTGATCCATGCTGAATCCGTTATTGCGACACAGATAAAGCGGCGTATCAAACAGATGTATTGATTCGGAACCTGAAATGATGATGTCCGAAAGTTTTGGTGTTACATAGATACGGATAGATTTCTCAAAACAGAATTTCAGGATCTTATTTCTCGTATGAGCCGGAAGGTCACAAAAGTACGACCGCCTCATAGTCCGGAATCCGTTTTGTCAGTTCTTCATATCCGATCGCAATACTCTCTGCTCCGCAGATATTGTATTTATCTCTTCGTGAATTTACTTTTTTGATCGAGATCATCCGGGGAATATTTTCCATAAATGATCAGCATCTTCCGCGGTGGATACAAACGCACAAAAGCCAGCGCACAGTATATGCCCACGGTACAACAAACAGTATCTCTGCCCATGTGATCATAATGATCGGTCCGATTGGCATATAATCCCTGCCGATCATACAGATCTGCAGATATCCGATCACATTACTTGCTAAAATCGCCAACAACTGTGACAGGCAGATGTCTGATATCCGAAGATATCCCACCTTATAACCGCCCATAACCCTCGTAAAGAAGAAGAGGATTAAGACATACATACCGACAACCGCCCAGTTACCACGGCGGAAGAACGGCATAAAAATGACTCTGCTGTAATATTCATACCATATATATGCAAAGCACATTCCCTGAAAAAATAAAATGACTGCGTTTGCCAAAAGTTCAGCATTCGCTTGTATTGTTCTCTGTTATTCATTGCTTGCCCCTCTTTAAGCCTCCGTTTTTTTCCCTTAAATGCCCAGAGCTTGTTCATCAGGAAGTTGACCGGGATGCTTACTACCAGATTGATCAATGGTGCAAGGTATTTTGAAATTCCAAACACACGGATCCATACATAAGAAAGTATGTTACTTAATATGATTCCCGTAAAACCATAAGATATATATGTCTTTAACAACGCTTTCCACGGAGAGCGTTTCTCGCCTTCCTCTAAACCGAATACATAACGGCTGTTCCAATAGAAAGACCAGAGCACACTCAGTAGGAATGCGATCGTATTTCCCAAAATATAATCATACCGTTCAAAAGATATGCAGCTTTGCACAGGCAAAAAGTACCAGTACATTCAAAGTATAGGAAATGACCGTATTCGTGACTCCGACTACTCGAACTTGACGAACTGCATAAATCCATCCCAGCGTTTTTCTAAAATTTCAGATGAAGGAAACGGACAAAGATTGCATAGAGCATCTTATCTAAGATTTCCCACAGTCTGACTCCTGTATTTTCCATTGTTTTCTCCTATGCGTCAAAATTAATTCTTTCCTCTTCCACAACCAGCGGACGGTTCATCAACCGCTTATTCATGCTTAAGATGTATTCTCCTAAGAATCCGATGAAGAATATCTGGATCGAACCTAAGAAAAACATTCCGATCAGAACCGGTGCCATTCCTGCTGCAAAACGATTCCACCAGATCAGTTTCATGACCAGATAAACGATTGCAATGATAAATCCGATCGCACTGAATATCGCACCTATGATCGTACAAAGCCGGAGTCCGCTCTTTGTATAGGATGTAATACTAAGCATTGCCGCATCGAATAACGTGAAGAAGTTATTATGTGTCTTTCCTGCTCTTCGCTGTGGCTGCTCATACGGTATTTCTTTTCTCTCATAGCCAAGTTCGGCTACGATTCCACGCAAAACGGTGTTGGGTCTTTTAAACCCGAAGCACCTGTACAAAATCTTTATCATAAAGTCCGGAACCCGTAAAATGTTCGATCTGCTCTACGTCTGAGAATTTTTTGATCATCTTATAATACAGGCTACGCAGATGATACATCATCTTGTTCTCTTTACTGCTTGTCTTAATTCCTATGACGATCTTATAACCTTTTTCCCACTCTCTGACATACTTTGGTATCAACTCTACCGGGTCCTGGAAGTCACAGCACATGGAAATCGTACAATCTCCTGTCGTCTGTAAGATTCCATAATACGGAGAATTGAACTGTCCAAAGTTTTTTGCATTAAAGATGGCTTTTACATGCGGATTCTTTTTACAGATGTCACGCAAGAGTGGTCTGGTCGCATCTTTCGAATCGTTGTCTATAAACACCAGTTCATAATCATATTCCGGCAGCTCTTTTGCAAATATATCCGCAACTGCCTCACTCATCGGTACTACATTCTCTTCCTCATTATAACAAGGAATCAATACACTGATTTTTTTTCATGTTCCTTTATCCTCTTATCCCTTAGTCTTACAATATTTTAACAGCTCATCTTTTCGGATCGCTTCCGTGTCGAGCCGGTCTAAATTTTCTTTATAATAGTCGTATAACTCTTTTATACCCTCCTTGTAGGAAGTAAATACAAAATCATTTCCCATGTTTTCCAAAAAGTCTGGTATTATCTGCGGTATACTGATAGTTCAGTCCCGGATTCTTAACCGTGACTTCGCTTTTAAAATCTCCGATCTCGTTGATGATCTCTACAATGCTGCAAAGATCAATGGATTCCGTCGGTGTGATATTGAACTCCCGGTTTGGCACATCCTCTTCGATCGCTTATCCATGACCTTTAAAAAAATCTCCTAAATACAGATAGTCAAATACGACATTCTGATTAATGACGATCGGCATCTCTAACAGATTCTTCATGATCGCATTGGAGATGAATTTGAACGTGTAATCTTCTCCCTGTCCGTACAGTCCGAATATGATCGGATTGTATATGATTCCCGGTTTATTGGAGGACTCCCGCACTCCTAAATATTCAGACATCACATATTTGCTGTATCCATAATCATCTTTCGGGATCACGGTTCCTATCGTATCCTCTTTTACTTTTACAAGGTCTCTTGCCTTGTTGTATTGTGCACCGCTTCCAAAATTGATCAGCTTCATGCCGTCTTTTAAACAGCGTTCCATATTGAAAAACATTTTTAAGTTGTTGCCGATGACATCCGGTGCTGCTACGTCATAGCCTGTCTTTCTCGAACCTCCCTGGTTCGCACAGTGGAATACCACATCTATGTTTTCTTTCTCAAAAAACTCCGTCACCGCCTGCTCGTCTAACAGACTGAACTGCTCGCGGGTAATCGGATATACTGTATATTTGTCCTGCAGATGGGCGGTCAGTGCCTTGCCTACAAAGCCTCTCGCACCCATGATCGCTATCTTTTTCATGTTGTTTCTCCTTGAAGTCATACTAAGCGTAATTATCCATAATCTTTATTATTATATTTGATTCTTCCATATAATTCAAGTCATTCGGGGTGGGTTCATATAAAATTAAGAAAGAGAGGGCGGTGAGTCCCCGGTACGGAACGTGTGAAGGATAAGAAGTGCTACGGATTCCGCACGATAATATATTGGTTCCTGACACAGCCGACCTCGATTCGCCATCCATGGCTCAGCTCGGTCTTTGGCAGACTTCCTGTCTGCCAACTGCTGTTTTCGTCGGAATCCAAGCACTTCTAATCCTTTACACAATGTTCCGTACCGGGGACTCATCCGCCGTACTGTAGTAGGTGGGAACGCTGTGGTATTAATAAGAAATAAATATCTGAAAAAGTCATGACAATCGACAATCTCCTGAACATCGTTAAAAATTTCACTATGATACCGCTTTTGTAGGATGACATCCCGCCCTGTCAGAGCCCACCCTGACATTTTGCGAGGCTTTCGTCATGACGAGTTTCTTAGTAGTCCTCTCTTTCCTGCCTGTCTGAGTCCGTAGGACGAGTTGCAGGAAAAAGAGGACGGATCAGCGAAGCGAGGAATAGAAAACGCAGCATATGTCAGGGGTGGGATTTGACAGGAACACAGTCACATAAAAAAAAGCACACACCTTGACCAACTCCCACAATTTCGCTATGATACCCTTAGATAAATTACAGGAGGATACAAAGATAAATGAAACAGTACAAGGCAATTTTATTTGACTTAGACGGCACGCTGCTGGATACCTCGGAAGGCGTGATCAGCAGTGTACAGTATACGATAGACACTCTTGGATATGAAAAGTTAGATGTGGGACAGATGCGAAGTTTTATCGGACCGCCGGTACACAGACGTTTACGGGAGATTTATGGAATCAGCGAAGAGGAATCCCTGCGTGCGATGAATATTTTCCGTTCCCATTACGGTGGCGATGATCTGTTAAAAGCCCATGCCTATGAGGGCATGAAGGATTTACTCCCTCTATCTGCATGAAAAGGCTATCAGCTTGGCGTTGCAACCTACAAGCGTGAGGACATGGCAAAACGTGTATTGGAGCATTGCGGCATTGCTTCCTGTTTTGATTCGATCCACGGTTCGGATGCCGCCGGAAAATACTCCAAAGCAGATGTTGTCCGCAACTGCATCCACGCACTGGGTATAGATGATCCTGCGGATGCGGTGCTGGTGGGTGACAGTGACAACGATGTGATCGGTGCACATGAAATCGGTCTTGGATTCGTCGGCGTGACCTACGGTTTTGGTTTTTCTTCCAAAGAAGATGTACTTGCCTTTGAACCGGATGCCGTTGCTGCCGATGTAGCACAATTAAAGGAGCTCTTCTAATCCGGAAGAGCTCCTTTTTATTCTTATTTTATTTTTATGCTGTTCTATCAGCACTCTTATAAAATTCACGATATTATCGATCAGCAGCAATCCTGCAAAGACAAACATTGCAATATTCGTCGCTGTCAATGTAATGTTGACTCCCTTTTTGTCATCAACTGGAACGGATTGAGTATGACGATCATTGAAAGCATATATAAAATATCCAGCCAGTTGTGTTCTTCTTCATTGAAAAAAGAGAACTACGATCGGGGAACAGGTACAATCCACAGTAAAATCCGCTGTTGGTTGGCAGTAAGATAATAATGGAAACTAACATCGCCGCTTTTTCCACCAGGTTTTCTGCCTGGAAATGACGATGATCCCTATGATCGCTAAAATATAGAAAATAATCTTTAACACTTCATTCCACATATCTCTGGTGTCCCCACTCTTCATCTGAGAGAGGAAGAACAGATAGCCAAAACGCGGGTTATGTGTAAAACATATATTTTTTCGCCGTTTTCACCGAGATTTACCAGCCATTGCGTGATATTATACTTAAATCCGGTTCCGATCAGGGCAAACGCGGGCCAAAAGCAGAACAGCAGTCCGTAGATCATCAGACGTATCGCTTCTTTCCAGCGTTTTTCCCAGATCAGCAGGATTCCGAAAATTGCAGGATATCCCTTGATCGTGCTGCAAAGGCAAGTGCGATAAACGCCCATTCCCGCAGCACTTTATTTTCACTCTGGTAATGCTCGATAAAGCACACCATTCCGATGACTGCAAGATAGATCACATTTCCACGCTCATAGGAAAACAGTGCGATCCCGGAAAATGCCAGTGCCAGTGTCATCAGCCACTTTGTTACCGGTTTTCCTTTTTCATCTGGAACAACTGGATAAACATGATCAGGATCATCAATAGCATGACATAGTTTGCGATCGTCAGGTTTGTCGTCCACATTCCGACATCTACGCCGTCATCCCGATACTCTGCAAAATTCACTGCTTTTGCCAGCCAGTAAAAGATCAGATAGGTCAGTGGAAAATAACCTTTTTTCCGATGGTCCGTTCAATGCATTGAAATACGGATCATGCCATGCCGAGTAACGGAGTACGTTGATGTAATCAGCAAAGTAGTCACTCGTTTTTCTGAAAAAGACATTCCACTGTGTACCCTTGTCATCATGGAATAACCAGTACAGGAACAAACCTATCAGAATTGCCATCAAAATATAAAAAATATATTCCAGTTTTAATTTTTCTTTTTTCATACCCTCAACCACTACTGTAATTTATTTGCCTGATACTCCGCTCTGTCTAAGAATGGGAACATATCATCAATTGGCGGTGATACGATCTTTACCGTCCGGCAGTACCTTAGAAGATAATTTCGGCGCAAAATTCTGTGCTTCATCTAAAATTGCCTCGCACAGTACAGGACCGTCTGTATTCAGAACCTCCTGTAATTTCTCTTCAATACCGTCTAACGAATCAATCTTGAAATACCGGAATCCGAAGGTATCTGCCAATTTATCAAACGGTGGGAAGTTCACACCATTGCCGTCGCAGACTCCTACCAGTCCGTTTTTAAACAGATTGTTCTGTGTCTGGCGGATCGAATGATAACCGTTGTTATTCAGTACAAACAGTTTCATATTGCAGTTGTTGTAGCGGATCGTCTGCAGTTCCTGAAGGTTCATCATCAGACTTCCATCTCCGTCTAAACAGATGACTCTCTTTTCTCCTTCTGCAATGCAGGCACCTAATGCTGCCGGCAGTCCATAGCCCATGCTGGCACATCCGGAATTGGTAAAGAGTCTCTGACCTTTTTGATCTCTGCTGCCTGGAAAGAAACTACACAGGCACTTCCGTTTCCGGTTACAACGATATCGTTCTCTTCTAATCCTTCAAAAAGTTTTTTCATAAAGACATATGGATTTACCGGAGATTTCTTCTCATAGTATTCCGGTAATACTGCCGGGTATTTTTATTGGTTGCCTGACAGAACTCTAACCATTTTGATGCTCCTCATTTTCCACGGAAACATCTGCCTTTAACAATTCCTGTAACAAATCTTTGACATCGGCATGTACTTTCATATCCGGGAAAATGGTCGGCTTGTTCAATTCGTTTTTATCAATATCTACAACGATCTTAAATGCCTTTTTCGCCCAGTCTTTATAGTTGTAACTGATCTGTCGGATGTTCAGACGGCATCCCTAAGGTCAGTACCAGATCTGCATTTTCTACCAAAGTTACCACCGCGTGTTCCAACGGTGCTTGGTCTTCCGACAAATAACGGATGTGCATCCCATAAGACATCATGGGCATTCCATGCAGTTACTACAGGTATATTTAATTTTTCGATAACTTCAATAAATTCCTTGTGCGCATCGCCAGACGGATTCCGTACCTGCTAAGATCAGCGGACGTTTTGCTGCTTTCGATCTTTCTAAAATCTCCACAGCGGTAGATGCTTCTACCTTTGGCGGAATCTCTTCGGCACATTCGATTTGTCAAAATGTTTCAGGTCATCAGTATCTACGATGGCTGCCTGATATCTAACGGCACATCTAACCACACAGGGCCGCCTCTGCCTGCTTTGCTTAAGTATAATGCCTTTTTCTAAATGATATGCGATCTCGTTTGCTTCTACGATCATATGTGCATATTTTGTCATTGGTTTAACACTTTCCACGTCGATCTGATATTCCTGATCGCCTAACTGACGTACCGGAACATCGGTAGACCATGTCGTTGTCTCTCTTTTTACCTGTCCGGACACGATGAACATTGGAATGGAATCTAACCATCCGCCCAATACACCGGTCAATGCATTCGTTCCTCCCGACCGCTGGTAACGCAGACTGCGGCTAATTTGTTGGTCAGTCTGGTATAACCTTCTGCCGCAACAGAACATCCCTGCTCATTGTGGTTAAATACACAATGTAGCCCTTCCTTATGGCCAAAGCTGTCATCTAAAATGCATGGCTCCGCCACCGGTAATCATAAACATCGTATCAATTCCGTTATCCACAAGAAAAATCTGCGATATAATCTGATACTTTCACTTTCATTTGCTTATCTCCTCACTACTCTGCATACAATGAGTCTGTAATAAACTCCATCTCCAGCTCATCTGACAATGTCTTTTTAATACTGTGCAGACATACTCATTTAAAGATTCTGCCTGTTTTTGCTGAATTTATATTCCATGTTCGGGTTCACATAATTTTTTCTTCGATCCCCCATATATCCATCAAAGCCGCCCAATGCAACTTTCTTTACGCAAGGCGAATCATGACCTTCAACAGCATGATAAAGGAATTGTCGATGATCTCTGCATTCTCATCTAAGAGTGTTGCATATTTTAAGGTATAGTCAAATTTTCCGCTTGTCTTTTGTTACATTTGACGTTGCGATAACTTTAAATTCGTCGCCTTTTTGCAGCAGCTCGGTTGCTAACTGCACATAACGCTTCGCATTACTGAGAAAAATATAATCCGGTTTAAACAATTCAGATACGAAGTTGATCGATACGATGATCGGATCGTTTTCTTTTACATAGGACTCAATACGGTCTTTCTGTTTTTCCACATTCATTCCCGGCCCTAAGAGCAGCACATTTCTTCCGGCAAATGCTTTTGTCAGCTCTCCATGTCTGCCGTATCATCCACATCGACATTCTGATATTCTAAATAGAGGTTCTCTAAATAGTTCTTATCGTATAAAAGCTTCTTATCGCCCTCTAATTTTCCCAGGATCGATTAATTGCCTTTACGGAAAGGGTTCTTTATTCATCAGATCCGAAACATATTCGATGGCAGTTGTTCAATCCGCAATGAAGAAGAACATATTATAACCCCAGGTTGCGGGCTTATAGAAATCCATGATATTCGCATCGATTGCTTCTAAAATCTGGCTGATATGGTAATCTTTTCCAAAGCAGTCATTTAAATGCATTGCCACTAACTCGATTGGTGCATTTCCGGCACTTTTTCCCCATACCGTAAACACTTCCGTCTACTAACATCTCACGGTCTGTCTTCTGGGATGCCATCTCGATACAGTTCGCATAACCCATCTGAAAATTGTTATGACCATGATATCCGATCCCGATCTCAGGTGCTATGTTCATTTAACAAATCAAAATAATGCTTTTAAATTCTCCTGATGCATGAGTCCGTAAGTATCTACCATGGATACCGCATATGGTTTTTACTTCATTAGCAAGACGGATCAGATCCATCATTTCATCGTCTTCATAAGTTGTCACGGATACAAGCTGTGCAAAAACTTTATAACCGAGTTTTTTTATCTCTGCACAGTAAGCCAGCGCATCTTTTTCTTAAATGTTTTTAAAGATGACACGGATACCGTCTAAAAAGCTCTCGCTGCAAGGTTTTATATTTTCCAGTTTACAGGTACCATAGTCGATCATTCCGACTACCATTGCCTGTTTTCTGTCCAGTCCGCCGTAAATCTTTTCTACGCTGTCCGTATCCGGCATAATGCTGCGGTTGATATCAAATGGTCTTCTGTCATCTAAAAACCGATTTCGATAATATCAATGTTTGCATCTACCATACGTTCAAACACACTTACAAGATTATTGTGTCCAAAATTCCAGTCATTTACATAACCGCCGTCACGCAGCGTACAGTCCAATAACTTGATCTCCCCATGAATCTATCTCCTTACTGCTGATCTACAGCCTCTTTAATGGTCTTTGCCATATAATCGATCATTTCATCGGTCATTCCCGGATATACACCTACCCAGAACGTGTCATTCATAATTCTGTCTGTGTTTGTCAGTTCTCCGACAATGCGGTAACCCTCTCCGGTTGCTCTCATCTGGTCAAAAGCATGGATGTTTTGTCAGATTTCCGGCAAAGAGCATACGGTCTGTACACCATGATTTTCCACATACTGTACGACTTTGTTTCTGTCTACGCCCTCTTTACAGGTGATCAAGAATCCAAACCAGCTTGGGCGGGAATTCTCACATGGTACCGGAAGGATCAGCTTATCCTCTGTTCCTGCAAGACCTGCTTTTAAGCGGTCAAAATTTTCTCTTCTTCTCTCTCTACGAATTTCGAATTTTACGATAAATGCACATCCGACAGCAGCCTGCATATCTGTTGCCTTGAGGTTATATCCAAATGAGAGTATACATATTTGTGATCATATCCTAACGGAAGTTCACGTCCCCAGTCTCTCATAGAACGAATACATTTATTAAGTAATGGATTATTTGTATAAACAGCTCCACCCTCACCCATCGTCATATGATGTGGCGGATAGAAAGATGATGTTCCAATATCACCGATGGTTCCTGTGAATTTCTCTTCTCCATCGATCACATATTTAGAACCAAGTGCATCACAGTTATCCTCGATCAGCCACAGATTGTGCTTGTCACAAAATGTCTTAACTGCGGATAGATCAAACGGATTACCTAATGTATGTGCTGCCATCACAACTTTTGTCTTATCTGATAACGCCGCTTCCAATTGTGTAACATCGATGTTGTACTGTGGGATGGTTACATCTACGAATACCGGAACAACACCGTACTGGATCGCCGGTGTTACCGTTGTGGGAAACCTGCTGCTACTGTGATCATTTCATCGCCCGGTTTTACCTGACGCTCGCCTAATAATGGGGATGTCAGTGCCATAAATGCATTCAAGTTTGCAGAAGAACCGGAGTTTACTAAAGAGCAGTATCTTACTCTAAATATTCTGCAAATGCTTTTTTTTCAAACTGTGCGGTATATCTTCCTGCTGTTAACCATAAACTCTAAAGAACTGTCTACAAGATTTACCATCTCTGCACTGTCATATACACGGGATGCGTAAGGAATTCTGTCGCCTTCCTGAAATGCTTTTTTCTGATTATGGTAGGGTGTTACAGTATTCCTCTACCATTTTTAAAATTTCTTCTTTTTGCCTGCTGTTCTGTCTTATTTTCAAACATTCTTATTTTCCTCCAAAAACTCATTAATCTGTTCGTCCATACATTTCGGGATGTCTCCCTTTGCAAAGTTAAACCTTTGACCACTCTACAGTCTTTTCAATGGCTTCTTCCATGCCATCTTGAGGGACCAGCCAAATACGCGTTTTTACTTTTTGAGCAGTCCAATTTTAAAAAGTTTGCCTCATGAGGGCCTCCCATGAACTTGTTGACCCACTTCATGCCTTCGCCCCACTTTGCACAGAAGATGTCTACCAGTTCTCCTGTTGTAACGCAGTCACAGTCATCCGGTCCCACGTTATAGAAGCCTGCGTATTTTTTATCCTCATACTGCTCTTTCGCTATCGTCAGATACATTGCAAGAGGTTCTAACATGCTGATATGGTCTTGTGGAATGTGGGTTACGCACAATGATGTCCTCTTTTTTCTCGGCTGCTCTGACACAGTCCGGAATGATCCTGTCATTTGCAAAATCCCCGCCGCCGATCACATTTCCGGCTCTTGCCGTAGACACTGCCACATCCATCTCATTATAAAAAATTGATATAGCTGTGTGTTACCAGCTCTGAACAGGACTTGCTGTTCGAATATGGATCATAACCGTCTAACGGCTCTCGTTCTCACGATAGCCCCATTCCCACTCATTATTTTTATATACCTTGTCTGTCGTAACATTCAAAAAGCTCTTCACACAAGGGTTCTGTCTCACACATTCACAGATATTAACGGTTCCCATCACGTTTGTCTCGTATGTATAAACCGGATCTTTATAAGAATCACGGACAATCGGCTGTGCTGCAAGATGCAGTACGATTTCCGGCTGTACTTCTTCAAATACTTTTGCTTAAATGCTCCCTGTCGCGGATGTCTCCGATAATGGAATTCATCTGATCTTCCGCACCACACATAGAGAACAGATTCGGCTCTGTCGGCGGCTCTAAAAGAATATCCTGTCACTTCTGCCCCTGCATTCACTAAAATGCGGCAGAGCCAGGAACCCTTGAATCCGGTATGTCCTGTCACTAAGACTTTTTTATCTTTATAAAACTGTAAATCCATTGTTTTCTCCTACCATACCATCCAAGGTGCCTCCCGGATGCGATCATTTCTTCTAATTTTTCTCTGTCACGCTGTGTATCCATGCACTTCCAGAATCCGTGATGCATATATGCTTTCAACTGTCCTTCTGCTGCCACAGTCTCTAACGGCTGTTTTTCAAACACTGTGGAATCACCTTCAATGTAATCAAAGATTTCCGGGTTTAACACCATAAATCCTGCATTGATCACGCCACCGTCGGAATCAGATTTTTCGCGGAACTTATTGATCGTTCCGTCCTCATCAATTTCAAGTACGCCGAACTGCTGTCCTACGTTTACGGCTGTCATTGTTGCAATCTTACCGTGACTCTTATGGAACTCTACCAGTTTATCAAGATCAACATTTGATACACCATCACCATAAGTAAGCATAAATGGCTCATTATTGACATAATCTTTAATACGTTTGATCCTTCCTCCGGTCATTGTGTTGAGTCCTGTGTCGATCAATGTGACTTTCCAAGGCTCTGCCACGTTGTTATGAACGATCATTTTGTTGTCCTGTGTAAAATCAAACGTGATATCGCTGTTATGCAAATAATAATTGCAAACCACTCTTTGATGACATGCTGTTTGTAACCACAGCAGATGATAAATTCATTATGACCAAAATGAGAATAGTATTTCATAATGTGCCAAAGGATTGGTTTTTCCTCCAATCTACCATTGGCTTGGTCTTAAATGACTTTCCTCGCTGATCCTGGTTCCAAATCCTCCCGCTAACAATACAACTTTCATTTTTTACCTCTTTTCTTTCTCTAACGTTTTTCTTATATTTTATATTCTGATTGGTTTTTACTCGCCAAGTCCGTTTTCTACTGCTGCAACTACACCTTTTAAGGCGTCTTCTTCGTCCTCGCCCGCATACAAACTCGATCTCGTCTCCCGATTTAATGCAGGCACCTAAAAACGCTTAATACGCTCTTTGCATTTGCCGTGTTATCACCATATTTAAATGTGATCAGTGATTTATACTGCATTGCCGCTTTACACAACTCTCCTGCCGGTCTTAAATGTAATCCTGTCGGATTCTTAATTGCTACTTTTGTGATACCATAAAGTATTCCCTCTTTTTCTATACATTATACATCATAGTCCCATATTTTTACAGCATGATACTGCTGATCAGTTCCGCTAACTTCTGTGCCTCACTCTCTATCAGCTGCTGGTCTTTTCCCTCTATCATAACCCTTACTAAAGGCTCTGTTCCGAAGGACGGATCAGCACTCTGCCTTCTCCTGCAAACTTTGCTTCCACTTCGGCAATAGCCTCGGCAATCTCAGCATACTCTTCAAAGTGTTCCTTCTTATGGTTTGGTACCTTTGCATTGACCAATGCCTGTGGAAGTACCTCCATGATCGAAGCTAACTCTGAGAGTTTTTTCTTCGTCTCTGTCATGACCTGTAACAGATGTAATGCACTGAGCAGTCCGTCACCTGTGGTGTTTTCATCTAAGAAAATAATATGTCCTGATTGTTCTCCACCGATATTATATCCGTTTTCTAACATATTCTGAAGCACATAACGGTCACCCACCTTCGTCTTTTCGATATGGATGCCTTCCCGCTCGCCCTTTAAGAACATTCCAAGGTTGCTCATCACGGTTGCTACGATCGTATTTTTTCTTTAAAGTTCCCTTCTGCTTCATGTAATTGCCACAGATGGACATCAACTGGTCTCCATCCACAACCTCGCCACATTCATCGACTGCAAGCATTCGGTCTGCATCTCCGTCAAACGCCAGTCCGACATCTGCTTTTTCATAAACGACTCTTGCCCGCAGCTCTTCCATATGCGTCGAACCGCAGTTTGCATTGATATTCGTTCCATCCGGACTGGTATGGATTGCTACTACATCGGCCCCTAAGTCCCGCAGCACTTTGACCGAAGTATAATGGGAAGCACCCTCGGCACAATCCACTACGATCTTCATGTCCTTTAAATCTACCGGCACACATTTTTCAATAAAATCCACATATTCTTCTCGCATGTCAAAACGATACTCCACACGTCCGACACCGGAACCGATCGGCATGGTAACGTCCTTCATTTCGTTTTTGATCAGCTCTTCGATCTCATCTTCTAATGCATCCGATAGCTTATATCCTTCCCCGTTAAAAAATTTAATCCCGTTAAACTCCATCGGGTTGTGGGAAGCAGAGATCACTACTCCTGCGTCCACCTTATGTTTTCTGGTCAGATATGCAACTGCCGGGGTCGGCAGCACTCCTGCATAAACGGCATTTGCTCCTACCGAGCAGATACCTGCCATTAAGGCATTTGCTAACATTCCGCCGGAAATTCTGGTGTCACATCCCACAATAATTGTTGGCTGATGGCTTTTTTCTTTTGTCAGGACATAAGCACCTGCCTGCCCTAACTTCATGGCAAGTTCGATTGTGAGTTCTGAACCCGCAACGCCTCTTACACCATCTGTTCCAAACATTCTAGCCATGATAAGACTCTCCTGATATCCGTATTCTTCTATTCTTGACTCTGTTCTTTCTTCTTGCTGTATTCTTTATTATTATCTTTCTTACTCTCACTGTCCGTATTGGTATCCTGCTGCTTTTCGCTCTGATCTACCACATTGATGGTTACCACAGAATCCTCAACTAATGTATAGCTGCTTCCAAGGTTCAGTGTCAGCGGAAGTGTATTCGTTCCCGGCTGTACACCTGATGCATCAACGGATAACATGACATCTTCTGCCGAAAGTGATTCTAAATCTGACGTATAACCTTTTAAAGTAACCGGTATTTTGTCACCCTGATATTCTATGCTATAGTCATCCGATAAATTAAAGATTTTATATTTTTCACAGGGACATTAAAGTTCTTTGTCTCGGTCTGCTCAATCGCGATCGTTACCTTTACTTTTTTGCCTGGGAACTGTCTACTAATGTGACACCATCCGGCAGATAGGTACTGATATCAATATCCTTTGTCAGTGTTTCTTTTGCACCCGAAATATCCAGTGCTTCACCCGGGATTGTGATCATGGTGACCTTATTTAATTTCTCTGCCGTTCCCATGACTTTGATCTTTTTTCGGCTCACAGTCTACGCTGATCTGCTGATATCCGCTCTCTAACTGTCCACCGGTCTCGCAGTTGATCGGAATTTCTTTGACACTTAAAATCTGTGCTGAGATCTGTACCGTATCCTGACTAAAGGTTAACTTAGACGTATCAAGCGTATTGCCCGATGCATCATATACTACCGGCACCACATTGTCTTCAACATCCGAAAACTTCTCGCTGACATCGATCACTGCCTGTACCTTACTGATGCAGACACGACAGATGCCGGACCGGAGATTGTGCACATCCGGAGAAACCTTCAATTCGCCTACCGCACTTCCTCCGCAGGGGTTCCGGTTGCCTCTGCTGTGATCTTGAACTGATTACTCTGTAAATCTTCTACTGCAAGCTCTAAATTTTTCTTCTTTCTATCAATATCTAACTGGCTGCTATAGCGTACTGCACTGATATCGATCGGTACAATGGCAGTTCCGTCATCATGCAGTTCGATATTTTCCATATCTGCCGTTGCCTTAAAATCGGAATTCGTCAGACGCTCGATAATTGAACGTTTTGCCGTTACCCGGAAAGTTACGGTTCCACTGTCATTGATAATGGAATAGCTTTTTCCCATATCTGCGATCGCATTTTCGTTCGCGATCGTAATATTGGTAGTAAAGTCGATGTCTTATCCGGATCATCAATATTGACCACTACCAACCATAAGATCATCGCAAATAAAACGGATAAAAATTTCAAACCGATATTATTTGTCAGAAGGTTCTTTAGCTTTTTAACATTCTGCAACCTCCTCTTCAATCTATGAGCTTTCCAAGTTGTCCACATTTTTTTCAGATGTCCTTCGGAAAGTTTTTCTTCAAAAAATTCCTCATCTATGTTTTGATAGAGTTCTCCTTCTACTGCCAGGGACACTTTACCGGTCTCTTCCGATACTACGATCGTCATAGAATCACTGACTTCACTGATTCCCCACTGCTACGATGTCTTGTTCCTAAATCTTTGCTCAGTGCAAGGTTATCGGAAAGCAAGAGATAACAGGTTGCTGCTACCACACGATTTCCACAGACAATAATCGCACCATCGTGCAATGGTGTGTTTTTTTCAAAAAATATTGATCAAAAGCTGGCTTGAAAGAATGGAATCTAACTCAATTCCGGTTCGCTCATATTCGCCAAGCTGGACATCGTTCTCGATAACGATCAGGGCTCCTGTCTTTACCTTTACCCATCTCATAACATGCTTTTTACCATCTGTTTACGGTACGCTCGCTATAACGCTCCACCGTATTTTTTCCATTGTCAAAAGAAAACAATGTCGAAATAAAACGCTTTCTTCCTAACTGTTCAAGTGCTTTTTCGCATTTCCGGCTGAAAAATAACTAAGATTGCGATAATTCCCACTATTGATCGTCTTATCCGCAATCCAGAGTATCGTATTCATCTGGAAAATTGCTGCCAACAAAATAAAGACCAGAATCACAAGGATTCCCTTGAACAGTGTCCATGCTCTGGTTGTCTTAAACCATACCCCCAAAATGCAGCAAACACTGCTATCAGGTTCTTCTAAACATTGTTTTCTATACTATGGAAAATTTATGAATGATTTGTGTCCTCTTTCTTAGACTATTCTTAATCTATCCTTAATCTAACATATCTTCCTGAATATCCAGCTCTTTGGCGAGCTGCTTTTTCGTAATCCGTTCCCCGCTGCGTTTTGCATTTTTCTTACCCGAAATCTTTTTTGATCTGCTTCTTTTCGAAGAAAGATTTACTTTCGGAACCGCTTTGACATAATAGTAGTATTCATCATCTTCAAACTGTACTTTTTCCGTCCGGCTGTAATCCAGATTAAAACATAAAAATTCAATTAAAAATCCAATCCCGGTCGATAAGATTGAACCAAACACCAGCCACAGGATCCTTCCTGAAATCCCAAGCACCAGATAGCCGACACAGAGCACAATGAATTCCGTTAAAATTCCTGCTCCGATCGCTATACTCCAGGCATATTCCACGGCTCTTCGTCTGATATTGTAAACCACGATGACTGCAAGGCAGAATGCGAGAATGACCAGATACATCTCTTTATTTGCCAATACCTGATTGAGAGATACCACAAATTTATTATCTGCACTCTCACCACCCTGCACGCCTTTTTAAGAGTGATGCATTATTGTGTATTCCATTTAAAAAATAATAGAAAATGGTTCCGAATATGACAGAGATCATCGAAGACGGTTCCCCAATGAGTCCATTCGCTACCGGTACCGCATATGGAATCCGACAGACAAACGTGATCGGCATCATCACCACTTCATATCCGTTTTTCGGTGAAAACCGAAAATACAGAAAAACATCAACAGGAATATCAAAAGTGCTGTCACTGCAACTTCCATCGAAAGTGCATAGAGATGCACAACCGTAAACACCGCTGCAAGCAACACGGTCATATTGACCGGAAGCATTGCACAGATCAGTGCCAGTGCCACTGCAATATAGACATGATGCAGTTTTTCCATATATCCCACATAGTGATTTATCAGTAAAAACAGAAAAAGTGCCAGAATAAACTTTACGACTGCAAGGATCAGACGATTATGCTTTCCATAAATTTTCCGGATCTTTTCTCTAAGCTCAATCCATTTTGTCATAGCCATTCCTCCGGTGTCTTGGCAGTATCCTCCTGCCGGTACATCTCATTTACTCTTTTTAACGTATGGTAATACTCTCTGGACGCTTTCCGTCCTTTTTCATACCTTGCACTGTAAATGGAATAGGTTAAAACAAGATATATGCCGAGAAAAACGGCATATAAGACTACCGTCAGAATAAGAATACGAATGAAATTGACCGTGCTGATATCTCCGGCTCCATTACCCAACAGATAGACCGCCCCTAATATCACGATAATGGCATATGCCATCGTTCCGCAAAAGAAGCTTTTGATCATCTCCAATGCCAGATAATCTTTTCTGAAATACTGCGCCGGCTTCTTCTCGCCCATGCTTTTTATTTTCATCATAAACCGCCAGCTTGATCATCTGACGTACTCTGTCTTCATGTATCATACTCTTCCTGCCGATATGTTGAATATCTTTGTTTGCCTGTGTGCTCATACACGCCAATGCATCTCAAAAATCAGAGATTTTTTCGATGTATGGGCATTCGCCCTATCCCAACAAAAATACAACTGACTTTGTGCGAGCACAAGTCTGTTATATTTTTGTTGGATGGCACTGCTCATTGCTTACGCTCATTATATCATACCTCTTTATGAATGAAAAGTTTTTTTAAGACATTAGCAAAGAACTGCCAAAAACTTGGCAGTTCTTCTGTTCTCTCTTGCTCTATGTTATCTGTCGAGGTAACGCATCTTATCTCTTTCGCTGATCACTCTGCTGCTCTTTGGTTTCGGAGGTTCCTTTTTCTGGTATGCATTCTGGAATGTGTTTGCCATATCATTACGACATGAATCGCAAAATCTTCCTGTCTTGATTATCTTACCACATCGTTCACAGCCGATCCCATATGGTGAATCATCGGAAAAGTAAAGACGTTCCTCACGGACCCACTGTTCAATCTGTCTTGTTGACACGTCATTGTCTTTGGCTATTTCCGGAATTGTTGCATGTGGATTATCCTCTAAATAATCTTTACCTGTGAGAATTTCTCTTCTAACTTTTTGCATGCATGCCGGGCAAAGATGCGGCCCTTGCAGATAATTGAACAACCTTCCACAGCCCCTGCAATTTCTTACATCCATTCCAATTCCTCCTTCTGATATCCGTTTCCAATGGTAATTGAAAGAATATATTTTTTTCGACACCGGCTTCCCCAGTAAAACGGCTGCTGCCGCATCTACCGTACTTCCAGTTGTGTATATATCATCCACCACTAATACTCTTTTCCATTGTACACCATCTACGCCTATTTTTTTAAAGCCTTTTTTAAGTTGTTTTTCCTTTCCCGGTCACTTAAAGTCTTTTGCAGTGTATCCACAACGCGGATTAAGGTTTTACTGTCTATCGGAAGCCCGCACTGTTTTCCCTAACTCTTTCGCATATACTTCCGCCTGATTGTAAACCGCGTTTATAGCGTTTGTGTCTGTGGATCGGTATCGGTATGACGCCTGGATATCCTTTCTTTTGATCCAGTCTCCATAGAGTCTTGCACTTTCTTTTGCATAAAAAAACTCTGATACTTCTGCGTCCTCCGTCCTTAAAACGATAGATCGACTGTTTCATTTCCCCTGATAGACCCATACACTTTTCCCTGGGCATAGGAATGTCTGCCTTCCCTGCAGTCATAGCAGTACTCGCCACGTTCATCACCGATCGGCTTTCCGCATTTCTTACAGGAAGGTTCCTTTTACATAATTCAGTTTTGGTCTGCATTGGGTACATACACCGGAATCCGGTGTCCAGAACCCCGTCGCACAGAATACAGCGCCGGGGATATAGGATATCCAGAATTTTATTTAAGATTAAGATAATATCATTCTGTCATTTGCAAGTTCATCTCCGCTTACTTCTTCAAATTTTGCAAGCAAGTCGGCTACTTTGAGGTTTTTCTTTTCCTCTCCGCTGATGTCATAAATGACTTTTCCTTCATGCATCATGATCAGACGGTTGCCCAGTCGGATCGCGTCTTTCATGTTATGCGTGATCATTAAAGTGGTCAGATTGTCTTTTGCTACAATCTCCTCTGTCAGTCTCTAATACTTTTTTGCCGTCTTCGGGTCAAGGGCTGCTGTATGCTCATCTAAAAGTAACAGCTTCGGTTTTCTGAGGGATGCCATTAAAAGTGTGACTGCCTGACGCTGTCCGCCGGACAAAAGTCCTACTTTCGATGTCATACGATCTTCCTAAGCCAAGTCCTAAAAGAGCCAAGACGTTCTTTATATTCCTCTCTCTCTTTGCTTCCCCCAGCCAAGAAAACGTTGTTTTCCACGGCGTGCCGCAAAGTGCAAGATTTTCCTCAATATTCATATCGGCTGCCGTTCCATTCATCGGGTCCTGAATACGCGGCCTAAATATTTTGCACGTTTGTGCTCCGGAAGTTTTGTTACATCGATATCATCGATCATGATGCTTCCGCTGTCTACCGGATAAACACCTGCGATCATGTTTAAAACAGTGGATTTTCCTGCACCGTTTCCTCCGATGACCGTCACAAAATCGCCTTCATTTAAAACCAGATTCACCCGTTCAACGCTTTTTTCTCATTAATCGTTCCCGGATTAAAGGTTTTATGTACATCCTGTATCTTAAGCATTGCCATTTCCTCCCTTCTTGTCTGCCGGAGTAAAATATTTACTCTTCAAATAAGGAAGTGCAAGGAACAATGCTACGATCAGAGATGAGAACAGTTTTAAGTCGGTTGTCTCAAGTCCCAACTGAAGCACGATCGCAATTACTACGAAATAGATAATCGCACCGATCACTACGGCTACCATATGAAGCGCAAAGTTGTGGAAGATTTTTCCAAAAACAACTTCTCCGATGATAACGGCTGCAAGACCGATTACAATTGCTCCGCGTCCCATGTTGATATCAGCGGAACCCTGGTACTGTGCATATAATGCTCCCGCAAGACCTACTAATCCGTTTGAGATTACCAGTCCTAACACTTTTGTTGCATTTGTATTGATTCCCCTGTGTCTTGCCATGTTTGGATTACATCCGGTCGCACGCACACTTGCTCGATCTCTGTTCCGAAGAACCAGTAAAGCAAATGCAATGATCACGATACAGAATCCTGTGGTGAGCAGACAGGCATGTGGGATATAACGCAGGCTGACAAGCACATCATACTGCATAACGCTGATCGCCTGATTTGCCTTTCCCATAATCCTCATATTGATGGAGTAGAGTCCAAGCTGTGTCAGGATTCCCAAGCAAGATCGGTGGGGATTCCCAGTGCCGTATGAAACAGTCCCGTCACAAGTCCGGCTAACATACCTGCAAGAAACGCAAGAATCAATGCCACATAGGTATTTGCTCCATTTAACATAACATAACCGCAACGGCACCGCCTGTTGCCAGGCTGCCGTCTACGGTTAAATCTGCAAAATCTAAAACTTTATAAGTGATATATACACCAATTGCCAGAATTCCCCAGATCAATCCCTGGGCCAGATCCCGGCAGGCGCTCATCAATGATGCTACCATAAATTATTTATCCTCTTTTTCAATCGCTACCATATCGTCCGGAATCTGATACCAAGCTCGGAAGCGATATCAGCATTGTATTTTAATGTTACGTCATCTGCATACTGGATCGGCATATCTGCAGGATTTTTTACCGTTTACTAAAATGTCATATGCCATTAAGCCTGCATTGTATCCGATGCCTCATAGGAGATACTTAAGGTTGCAAGTCCGCCAACGGAGCACATATTTTCTTCCCCTGCGATTACCGACTTTTGCCGGAACGGTAACGTTCTTTACAATCTCCATGTTCGATGCGATCGTGTTATCTGTCGGGATGTAAATTGCATCGTTCTCATCTGCCGCTTTTGTAACAACCTGCTGAATGTCGTTAGAATCTGCTGCAGTGTAAGTCTTTGCGGTAATGCCTGCTTTTTCTAAGTATTTCTGTGCCTGCTCTGCCTGATATACAGAGTTTGCTTCTGCGGAGCAGTAAAGGATTCCTACGTTCTTTGCGTCCGAACCAGTTTCTGAAGCAGTTCTACCTGCTGATCGATCGGCGCAAGGTCAGATGTTCCTGTTACGTTTCCACCAGGAGCGTCATTGCTTTTACGGTTCCTGTTGTCACATAATCTGTTACGGAAGTTCCAACGATCGGGATATCTGAAGTTGCTGTTGCAGATGAAATTACTGCCTGTGTTGCGTTTGCCACGATCAGATCCACATTGCTGTTTACAAATTTTGGCAATGGTTGCACAGTTGGTCTCTTCGCCCTGTGCATTCTGTACGTCAAACTCTACCTTATCACCAAGTTTTTCTTTTAACGCTTTCTGAAACCTTCCGTTGCAGCGTCTAAAGCCTGATGCTCAACTAACTGGATAATACCGATGTGGTATACTTTGTCCCCATCCTCTTTTTTTATCCGATGTCTTATCTGCTGTTTCTGTTTTCTTTTCTTCACTTGCTTTCTGTCCTGCTGTACAGCCTGTGAATGCTGCGACGGTCATGGACATTGCAAGTAACAATGCAATCACCTTTTTCATGTTCGTTTCCTCCAATGTATTTTTTTCACGTCAACGCGTCAAAGCACTAAACGAGTGTATTATACCATTTTTCACGGATTTATCAAGACTCTCTTGCTATGCCCCCTGCTCCCAGATTCTGTCAATCAGCCTGCTGTAGCGCACCTGCTCGGTTACATTGTGCTCCATCTGTTCAAAAACCGTCTCATCGCCCACTAAGGTCACGCACTTTCTCGCTCTGGTCACCGCAGTATAGAGCAGATTCCGGTTCATCAGCATTTTAGGGCCGTTCAAAAGCGGTATGACAACCGCCGGATATTCGCTCCCTGCGATTTGTGGATCGTGATGGCATAGGCAAGTTCCAGTTCATCCAGTCCCTTATATGCATATTCCACCATTTTTTCCTTCTTCAAATTCCACCGTCACCGTCTGGGCAAAATCATTGATCTGCCGGATGATTCCCATATCTCCGTTAAAACGCCTAAACCTTTGTCGATCGCAAGTCCATATTTGCTTCTGACTTCCCACTCTAACTGATAGTTGTTTTTTTATCTGCATGACTTTGTCGCCTTCACGGAAGATCCGGTCTCCTACTTCATGCTCTGCTTTTTTGTATCCTTCGGATTCAGGTACTGCTGCAAAATGTGATTTAAACGCTCCACGCCCAGCAGTCCTTTCCGCATCGGTGTCAGTACCTGGATATCGAACGGTTTTGCATCTACATATTTGGGCAGTTTTTGCTTGATCAGCTGTATCACTACGCTGATGATAACGTCTGCATCAT
>VOFB01002591.1_pt1 | contig 29352 bp, 47 predicted proteins | sample 5384141 | NCBI WGS metagenome assembly VOFB01 (sample SAMN12384721, study PRJNA508395) | human gut metagenome | isolation source: healthy gut A | host: Homo sapiens | reverse complement strand
GGATATTAGATTTTATAATGAAATAGAAAGCAATCCAATAATAGCAGCAGTAAAAGATATGGATGGATTACATAAGGCTGTAAAAATAGATTCAATAAGAATCATATTTTATTTTATTTGGTGACGTCTGTAATATAGCACAAATAGTAGACGAAATTAAAGAAAATAATAAAGTTGCAATGGTACATATTGATTTAATTGTGGGGTTAAGTGCAAAAGATATATCTGTTGATTTTATAAAGAAAACACTAAAGCAGATGGAATAATAACTACGAAGCCTAATTTAATTAAAAGGGCAAAAAGAATTATCATTATACACAGTTTTAAGATTTTTCTTAATCGATTCTATGGCTTTGGAAAACGTTTTTAAATCGCAAAACAACGTAAATCCAGATATAATAGAAATTTTGCCAGGAGTAATGCCAAAAATAATAAAAAGAATTTCAAAACAAATAAAATGTCCACTTATTGCTGGGGGATTAATCACAGACAAAGAAGATATAATGGATGCACTTTCATCAGGAGCTGTATGTGTATCTTCAACAAATCAGGACACTTGGAAAATGTAGTAGAATATCAAAGAGGCACAAAAGGTATGAGGACAGACATTAATTTAGGGATATTATATATGACTATTTAAAGTACAACTAGTCTATATAATTATATATATTTTTTATTTATAATGTATAAGGTTTAGAAGGAGGATTTTGAATATGTCTAAATATGTAATGGCGCTTGATGCAGGTACAACTAGTAACAGATGTATTATTTTTAATGAAAAGGAGAAATGTGCAGTGTAGCACAAAAAGAATTTACTCAATACTTTCCAAAACCAGGTTGGGTTGAACATGATGCAAATGAAATATGGTCATCTCAATTAGGTGTAGCTGTTGAAGCTATGGCTAAATTTGGGAATAGGTGCAGATGATATAGCAGCTATAGGTATAACAAATCAAAGGGAAACAACTGTAGTTTGGGACAAAAAATACAGGAGAACCAGTATATCACGCAATAGTTTGGCAGTGTAGAAGAACTTCAGAATACTGTGATACTTTAAAAGATAAAGGATTAACAGATAAATTTAGAGAAAAAAACAGGTCTTATAATAGACGCATATTTCTCAGGAACAAAATTAAAATGGATACTAGATAATGTTGAAGGCGTAAGAGAAAGAGCTGAAAAAAGGAGAATTATTATTTGGTACTGTTGAAACTTGGTTAATATGGAAATTAACTAAAAGGTAAAATCTCATGTAACAGATTACTCTAATGCATCTCGTACATTATTATTTAACATAAAAGATCTAACTTGGGATAAAGAAATATTAGAAGAATTAAACATACCAGAATGCATGTTACCAGAACCAAAACCATCAAGCTGTATATATGGATATAGTGATGCGTCATTCTTTGGTAAAGAAATACCTATTGCAGGGGCAGCAGGAGACCAACAAGCAGCATTATTCGGTCAAACTTGCTTTAATCCAGGTGAAGCAAAAAATACATATGGAACTGGATGCTTTATGTTGATGAATACAGGAGAAAACTCCAGTTTATTCTAAAAATGGATTAGTAACAACTATAGCATGGGGCTTAGATGGAAAAGTTAATTATGCTTTAGAAGGTTCTATATTCGTTGCAGGGGCATCTATACAATGGTTAAGAGATGAACTTAGAATAATAGATTCTGCTCCAGATTCAGAATATATGGCTAAAAAAGTTAAAGATACTAATGGTTGCTACGTAGTACCTGCATTTACAGGTTTAGGTGCGCCTCATTGGGATCAATATGCAAGAGGAACAATAGTAGGTTTAACTCGTGGAGTTAACAAATACCATATAATAAGAGCTACATTAGAATCATTAGCTTATCAAGTAAATGATGTATTACAAGCTATGAAAGCTGACTCAGGAATTGACTTAGCTGCACTTAAAGTAGATGGTGGTGCTAGTGCCAATGATTTCTTAATGCAATTCCAATCAGATATAATAAATGCACCAGTTAAAAGACCTTGTTGTGTAGAAACTACAGCTATGGGTGCTGCATATTTAGCAGGTTTAGCAGTAGGATACTGGGGTAGTAAAGAAGACGTAATTAAAAACTGGGCAATAGATAAAGTGTTTACTCCAGCTATGGATGGAGAAGATAGAGAAGAAAAAATCAAAGGATGGAACAAAGCAGTTAAATGCTCATTTGGATGGGCTAAAGAAGATGAAGAAGCAACTTCAGAAGCATAGAAATACTTACGAAATTTGAAAAATACCAATGATAAGAATTAAAATTAAATAATATGAGTTAAAATAAGAAGGGGAATATGTTATGTTAGCATATATAGCAGAATTTTTAGGTACTATGATTCTTATAATTTTAGGGTGTGGAGTTGTTGCCAATGTAAACCTAAATAAATCAGGTATGAAAGGTGCAGGACCTATCCAAATAACATTAGGTTGGGGGCTTGCAGTTATGATTCCCCATATATTTTTTGGTGCAGCATCAGGCGCTCACTTTAATCCAGCATTAACAATAGCACTAGCTTTAGATGGAACAATTTCTTGGTCAGTAGTTCCAGGATATATAATTGCTCAATTTGCAGGAGCATTTTTTAGGTGCTTGCTTAGTATATGTATTATTTAAAGGTCAATTTGATGCAACAGAAGATGGCCCAACAAAAAAGGGGTATTCTGTACAGCACCGTCAATAGAAGACAAACCTTTAAACTTCTTAAGCGAAATTATAGGGACTTTTATTTTAGTATTTGCAATTAAAGGTATCAGTAATGTAGCAGGAGCAGGAGATATAGGACTAGGTAACATATTTGTATTTGGTATAATCGTTTCAGTAGGTATGTCATTAGGTGGTTTAACAGGATATGCTATCAACCCAGCTCGTGATATCGGACCAAGACTTGCACATGCATTATTACCAATCGAAGGTAAATGCGACTCTGGTTGGGGATATGCAATAGTTCCATTATTAGGACCAATAGTTGGTGCTATCATAGCTGTATTAGTATATGGAGCAATTCCATGGTAGAATAACAATGTTAAAAGATATCGTGGAAAAATATTACAATTTTATTGTAATAAAAATTAATTTAAAGTATTATATAAGTGAGGAACTTTTGTAGCTTATACAAAAGTTGCTCATCTAGTTTATAAGAATAAAGAAAACGTATTCAAATGTAAAATTAAATATTAAGACTAGAGAATAGAGATAAAGTCAAGGAAATTAAAAAGCCTATTAACGTAGGTTTTAATTTTCTTGGCTTTTTTTAATACATACGAAAATTAATATTTAAAAAAGGAGAATGGATTATATGTATGATGTAGTAATAATAGGAGCTGGTGTTTCAGGGAGTGCATCAGCAAGAGAATTATCAAGATATAAAGTAAATGCTTGTGTTATAGAAAAAACAGAAGATGTGTGTTCAGGAACATCAAAAGCAAATAGTGGGATTGTTCATGCTGGATTCGATGCTCCAGAAGGTTCATTAATGGCAAAACTAAATGTAGAAGGAAATTTAATGATGGAGGAGTTATCTAAAGAATTAGATTTTCCGTTTAAAAAGAATGGATCTTTAGTAATTTGCCTATCAGAAGAAGATATGCCAAAGTTAAAAGAGTTATATGACAGAGGGATAAGAAATGGAGTTAAAGAATTAAAAATATTAAATAAAGAAGAAGTTTTAGAATTAGAACCTAATATAACAGACGATGTTTACGCTGCATTGTATGCTCCTACTGGTGGTATTGTATGTCCTTTTGGTCTTAATATAGCACTTGCAGAAAATGCAAATACAAACGGTATAGAATTTAGATTTAATACAGAAGCTCAGGATATAGAAAAGATAGATGGTGGATTTATAATTAAAACAAATCAAGGGGATATAAAAACAAAATATATAGTTAATGCAGCAGGAGTTTATGCAGACAAGTTCCACAACATGGTAAGCCAAAATAAAATAAATATAACAGCAAGAAAAGGTGAATATTGCTTATTAGATAAGACTGCAGGAAATCATGTTTCAAGAACAATATTCGCACTTCCAGGAAAAATGGGAAAAGGTGTATTAGTTTCTCCAACAGCTCATGGAAACTTAATAGTAGGGCCTACATCAACTGATATAGATGATAAGGAAGGAGTTAATACAACTAGAGAGGGATTAGATACAGTTATAGGAAAATCATCAATGAATGTTAAAAATATTCCTATGCGACAAGTAATAACATCATTCTCAGGGCTTAGAGCTCATGAAGATAACCATGAATTTATAATAAAAGAGCTTGAGGATGCAAAAGGATTTATAGATTGTGCTGGAATAGAATCACCAGGATTAACAAGTTCTCCAGCAATAGGAAAAATGGTAGCAGATATATTAAAAGAAAAATTAAACTTAGAAGAAAACCCTAATTTTATAGGAACTAGAAAAGGAATACTTGACCCAACTACATTGAGTTTAGAAGAAAGAAACCAATTAATAAAAGAACAACCTGCATATGGAAATATAATTTGTAGATGTGAAATGATTACAGAAGGTGAAATTATAGATGCAATACGTAGACCTTTAGGTGCAAAATCATTAGACGGAGTAAAAAGAAGAACTAGAGCAGGGATGGGACGTTGCCAAGCAGGATTCTGTTCACCAAAGACTATGGAAATATTAGAAAGAGAGTTGAGTATTTCTATGTTTGATATAACAAAGGCCGGTGGAGAGTCAAATATGGTACTTGGTTTAGTTAAAGATTCAATATAAGGGGTGAATGAGGATGAAAAAATTATGATCTTGTAGTAGTTGGCGGAGGACCAGCAGGGCTTGCAGCAGCAATAGCAGCAAAAGAAAATAAAATAGATTCGATATTAATATTAGAAAGAGATAACGAATTAGGGGGAATATTAAATCAATGTATTCACAATGGTTTTGGACTTCATACTTTTAAAGAAGAACTAACAGGACCAGAATATGCAGATAGATTTATTCAAAGAGCGAAAGAACTAAACATAGAGTATAAATTAAACACTATGGTTATGGATATAGATAGCAATAAAACAGTAACAGCAATGAATAGAGAAGAAGGATTATTTACAATAGATGCAAAATCAGTAATTCTTGCAATGGGATGTAGAGAAAGACCAAGAGGTGCATTAAACATACCTGGATACAGACCAGCAGGGATTTATTCAGCAGGAACAGCACAAAGATTAGTAAATATCGAAGGATTTCTTCCAGGACGAGAAGTAGTAATACTAGGTTCTGGTGATATCGGACTGATCATGGCAAGACGTATGACATTTGAAGGAGCAGAAGTTAAGGTTGTAGCAGAAGTTATGCCTTACTCCGGCGGCTTAAAGAGAAATATCGTACAATGCCTAGATGACAATGATATTCCTCTAAAATTAAGCCATACAGTAGTAGATATAAAAGGTAGAGAAAGAGTAGAAGGAATAACTATTGCAGAAGTCAAAGATGGAAAACCAGTTGAAGGAACAGAAGAATTCTATTCTTGTGATACATTATTATTATCTTGTGGACTTATACCAGAAAATGAATTATCTCGTGAAATAGGAGTAGAAATAAACCCTATAACAAATGGACCATGTGTAAATGAAAGCTTAGAAGCTAGTGTTGATGGTGTGTTTGCTTGTGGTAATGTGTTACATGTTCATGATTTAGTTGACTTTGTTTCACAAGAGGCAGCAACAGCAGGTAAAAATGCAGCTAAATATATACTTCAAGGAAAGAAAGAATCTAAAAAACAATAGAGATAAAAGCAGTTGATGGAGTTAGATACACAGTTCCAAAAACTATAAACGTAGAGAATATGGATGATGAATTAACTGTACGTTTTAGAGTAGGGAATGTATTTAAAAATGCCTATATATCAACTTACTTTAATGATGAAAGAGTTGGGCACAAAAAACGTAGAGTTATGGCACCAGGAGAGATGGAACAAGTTGTTCTTAAAAAGAAGAACTTGAAAACTTTACAAATTTAGATGATATAACTATAAGAATTGAGGAGGCTTAATTATGGGAGATGTAGAAGTGAGTAATAAAATCGAATTGATTTGTATAGGATGCCCTTTAGGCTGCAATTTAACTGTTGATATGGATGGTTCAGAAGTTGTTGAAGTAAAAGGAAACACTTGTAAAAAGGGAAAAGAATACGCAGTAAAAGAAGTAACAAATCCAACAAGAATAGTTACTTCTATTGTAAGAGTTAAAAATGGAAATATAGCAGTAGTTTCGGTTAAAACTAAAGAAGATATTCCAAAAGCAAAAATACACGACTGTATAAAAGCGCTTAAAGATGTAGAAGTTGAAGCGCCTATAAAAATAGGTGATGTATTGGTATCAAATATTGCTGGAACAGGTGTGGATATTGTAGCAACTAGAAATATAAGAAAAAAACAATAGAGATTTAGAATAAATAGTGTTAGAACATAATATCTAACACTATTTTTTTGATACAAAATAAATAGCTATATGAATAAAAATTCGACTTGAATAAAATACTATAATTGAAGTTTATTAGAAATATTAAGAGAATGTTAAGTTAATTAAGTACATTTTAAATCTATCTTAAGTTTGTTGAATACTTTATAACTTGGATTTATACTTAATTATATCATAACAAAGTAGTATATATTGATAATATTACAACTGAAAAGGGTGAGTCATAAATATGAAAAGAAGAAATTATCTTATATCAATAATTATTGCAGTTATGATAATTACATCATCTACAAATGTATTTGCTGTAGACAATAATAGCTGGACAGATGCGACAAAAAAAAACATCACAAGGCCAGAGTGAAAAGTGGAGTGAATGGTGTGACAAATGGGAAAAAATAAAAAACTCTCCAACACAAATGTCATTATCACCAGGTAGTGATGAAACACAACTGAATTTTGCATGGTATTCAAAAACATGTGAAATAAAGCCGAACTTGAAAATAAGTGATAATCCAGAAATGAAAAATTCTACAGCATTACAAGTCACAACAACAAATGCAACAGAAGGATTCAAAAGCAATAAAGCAACAGCAACAGATTTAAAACCAAATACTAGATATTATTATAGCTATACAATCAATGGGAAATGGACAAAACCAACACTATACCAAACTAAAAACTCCAAGAGATATAGTTTTGCTTTTGTTGGAGATCCACAAATAGGTGCATCATGGAGATGTATGCCAAAGGATTTGAGCGAAGATGAAATCCAGGATAGAGCAGTTAGAAACGACAGCTTTAACTGGAATAATACTATCGAAAGCATTATAAAAAGAGATTGTAACATAAGTTTTATAATATCATCAGGAGACCAAATACAATCTAGAGATAAAGGTAAATCTAATGCTTTATACAATAAAAATGAAATTGAATATTCAGGGTATTTAAGTCCATCAGTATTAAAATCAATGCCTGTAGCAACTACGATTGGAAATCATGATTCACCAAGTGGTAACTATTCATACCACTTTAATACTCCAAACCAAAGCGGACTAGGACAGACAACAGCAGGCAGTGATTATTATTATAGATATGGAAATACTTTATTTATAATATTAAATAGCAATAGTAAAAAAAAAAATTTCTGAGCACAAAGAATTTATAGAAAATGCAATAAAACTAAACGAAGATGCCACATGGAGAGTAGTATCAATGCACCACGATATATATGGCTCTGGAGAACATTCTAGCTCACCTAAATTAACTAGAATGAGATATAAAATCGTACCAATATTAGAAGCAAATAATATAGATGTTGTATTAACAGGGCATGACCACATATATTCAAGATCATATATATTAAAAGGTGCAAAGCTGGATGAATCATCTATGATTACTGAAAAAGACTATGAAAAATATACAAATGGAGAAAAAAAAAAAAAACGAACAATATGAAAATTATATGAGGTCTATAGAAGACGATTATGCAGTAACAAATAAATCATTTATGGTAGTTAAAAAGCCTAAAGGAGTTTTATATCTTACTGCCGATTCATCTACAGGAAGTAAGTATTATAATTTATCAGAAAAACAAGAAGCCTATATAGCATCAAGATGGCAGGAAAGTGTGCCAACGTATTCAATAATAGATGTCACAAATAAAACATTTACAATAAATACTTATAGAACTGATAATAATAAAAAATAGATTCATCATTTACAATAAAAAAATAAATTTAAAAGCAATTATCTAAAAGACTTATAAATTTAAAAAGATGCATGTGAGATAAATATTTATCATGCATCTTTTTTATTATTTAAAGCAACAGACAAAGTCGTTGGCGTTATGAACGAAGTGAATTTTTCCTATATATTAAAAAATCCATATTTCTATTTATTTAACTTTGAAAGTATGCTATTTGCGACGCTAAGTCCATTGGCAGATGCTTGTTGTAACCCTCTAGTAACAGACGCGCCATCTCCCATAGCACGAAGATTTTTAACACTTGTTTCAAAATCTTTATTTACAATTACTTTATTAGAGTAAAATTTGACCTCAACTCCATAGAGTAGAGTTTCATCACTTGCAATGCCGGGAGTAACTTTATCTAATGCTAAAATCATTTCTTTTATATCGACCATTATTCTATGAGGTATAACTAAAGATAAATCACCAGGGACTGCATCTTTAAGTGTAGGCATTAAGTTATTTCTACAAAGTCTTTTTTCTGTAGTTCTTCTTCCTCTTTGAAAATCACCAAAAGTTTGGACTAATATCTTGCCATCACACAACATATTGCTAAGTTGAGCGATTTGCTTACCGTATTCTATCGGTGTTTTAAATGGTTTAGTAAAGTTTTTAGATACTAATAGTGCGAAGTTTGTGTTGTTAGTTTTAAATTCTTTTGATTTATATGCGTGACCATTTACAACAGCTAGCCCATCTTCATAATATTCAGTAGCGACTTCACCTGATGGATTAGTACAAAATGTTCTAACCTTATCGTCAAATGTAGGCGTATAGTATACTAATTTAGCCTCATATAGGTTTTTGTTTAGAAATTCCATAACTTCATCCCTAACTTCAACACGAACACCAATATCTACAGTACCTACTTGTGTCTCTATATTGTGTTTTTTTTACATATGTTTGAGAACCATTCAGAGCCTTCACGCCCAATTGCGCTTACGATTTCATCACCGAAAAATTCACGCCCATCATCTAAGACAACTCCTTTTGCCGTATTATCTTCTATGATTATATCTTCAACCATAGTATTAAATATAATATCTATTCCAGATGATAATAGATGGTCTTGAAGTTTTGAATAAATTTTATAACCTTCTTCAGTGCCGAGATGTCTTATAGGACATTCAATTAACTTTAAGTTAGCAGTGATAGCTTTTTCTTATTTCTATAATTTCCTTTTCTTTATCAACTCCATATACCTTAGTATCAGCTCCAAATTTTAAGTATATATCATCAGATTCTTTAATAAGTTCGATAGCTTTATCATATCCTAATACTTCTGGAAGGTTGCCCCCGACATCTGGTGATAAAGATAATTTACCGTCAGAAAAAGCACCTGCCCCTGCAAACCCAGTAGTTATTGAACATGGTTTACAACCAACACATTTCTTAGTTTTACGTTTAGGGCAATTTCTTTTTCGATAGGTCTGCCTTTTTCAATCATTAATATATTTAGATCTTTATTATTTTCTATTAGTTTATAAGCGCAGAATATCCCAGAAGGACCTGCACCTATAATAATCACGTCATATTTTTTTCATAGAAAATACCCCCTATAAATTTATATTATTTAAGATTAAACCTATCTCTTCATAGATTTTATCAATTCTTTTGTATTTTTATCTATACGAAGAGATTCACTGATTTTTTTGTAGAGATTTATTATATGTAAAATCATCTAAGCTATTATCTTTGAGATAAGCCATAGTTTTTTCTTCAAATTTGATAAAACACATAGAAATAGCCCATGCAACGGCCATTTTAACATAATAGCCATCGTGTTTAATATTGTCTAAAGTTTTTAATACTAAATTTATATAATCTTCAGTAATGTAGTAATTTAGAATAATTACAACAGCAAATCTTATTTCAAATTCGTTGTATGATTTAAGATAAGGTTGAATAAATTCCCACATGATTTCTTTATTTTTATTTACAAATTTCAATGTATTACAAAAGCTATCACAAATAGCCCAGTTATCTATTTTTGGAACAAAACTCTCAATATAATTTAATCTTTCTTCTACATCACATTTAGCATATGCTATGACTAATCCATTTATTAAAATTTCTTCATAATATTCTTCTTTAGAGTTAGACAAAAATTTCTCCAATCTCCCTTTGCAATTTCTTTTTGCAAGTTGTCTTAATAGTGGAAGACGAACCCCTATTATATTATCCGTATTTGGACATAATCTACTGTGAAATGTTTTAAACTTATCATCAGATAACTCAAATAATTTATCTCTTAAATCGTACATATAATCACCTCAAACTTTATAACCTTTCTATAACAAATAGTAGCATAATCAAGGGAAAGAATAAAAAAATTTGTGATAAAAACTATAAAAAAAAGTTGCACAAAAAAATCTAAAATTATATACAATAAATATATACATATAGTGCCCAGTTATTTAAATGTATTAATTATTTACCAAGAAGAAGGTGATTTTCACCTTCTATTTTTTTGTTTAAATATAAAAGTGGGAGAGAATTTTATAAAATTTATAAAAGTGTATTAGTGTAGATAAGAATACTTAATATTTGTTGAAATTACAGATGAAAAATTATATATAAGTTTTAAATAGAAATAAGAATACAAATAAAAATAAGTGTTGTAAAATTTACAACACTTATTTTATGCATATTTTTAATTACTATAAAATAAATCATCCTTATCTCTCGGACCATTTTCATTTACAGATGATCCGTTTTTATTTAAATCAGTTAAATCTGTGACGTATTCTGAATAAAAATGAGGGTCCATATTTATATTATTTGCGTCGTATTGCTCAGTATTATCGTATTTAGAGTAAGTTTCAGGTTGTCGTGCACAATGAGCACATAGTTGAGTTTCTGGAAGAATATCGAGTCTTTCTGGTTCTATTTTGTGATGACATCTTTCGCAATAGCCAAATGAATTATCGTCTATTTTGATAATGCTTCGTTTACTTTATCAAGTTGGTATTTTTGATGGTCAGTAAGACTATTTTGCATGTCATTCATATAGACTTCTGTTCCAATATCTCCGGGATGGTTATCATAACTAGATAATTCGCCAGAGCTATATCTTTCGCTTGTGTGGTGAGTAGTATCGCCAAATAGAGTGTTATCCTCCATTTTAGAAATTAAATTTTCTAATTCTTGTTTTTGTTTCTTAAGTTGTTTTTATAGTTATTTGAATTCATAATTATCATCCTTATATCTAAAATATTTAAAATATCGATTCTATTATATGGAGTATTTAAAATCATATTCATATATGGATTTAGTGTATGATGTGCAGTTTTTAGAGAATTTAGGAAATAAATCGTACAAAGTTTTGTCAGATTGATGTAAAATTACAAAAATTTAGTATAATATTAAGATATAGCAAAAAATATACATTAATCATTAGAAGAGGGAATTTCTTATTTAGAAATTGAAAAAATAAGAATATATTAAAAACGTCGATTATTTGTAAAATAAATAAAATTTATGTATAAATTTTGTGATAAAACTGTAGGTATTTTAACGATTAATGGTATAATAATACTTATAGGATTAATAAGATAAACGTGTGAAAGGATGTATTATAAAATGACTAATGAATTATCAATGCAAGAACTGTTAGACCAACAAGAACAACAGTTAGACAAATTAAAAAGTAGGGAACTTATAACAGGAACTATAACTAAAGTAACTCATGATGCAGTTGTACTTGGTTTAGATTGTGGATTTGACGGAGTAATCGTATCAGACGATTTAAATATAGAAAAGGACAAAGAAGTTGCTGATGTTTATAAAGTTGGCGACAAAGTATCTGCTGTTATAACTAAAGTATCTCCTAAAGATGGTACTGTAAGATTATCAAAAGTATTAGCAGATAAAGAACAAGACTTAAAAGACGTAGAAGCAGCATATAACGAACATAAAATAGTTACTGCATATGTTGAAAAAGCTATACCAAGAGGTGTATTTGCAAAATACAAATCAATTCAATTATTTATACCAATATCTCAAATAGACACTAAATTTGTAAACGATACAAAAGAATATGTTGGTGCAAATTTAGAAGTTTATATAATAGAATTCAATACAAACAGAAACGAATATGTTGCATCTCATAGAGAAGTATTACAAGAAAGAATAAACGTAGAAAGACAAGAAAGAAAAGAAAGAGAAAAAAGCTGAAAGAGACGCAGAAAGAGCTAGAGAAAAAGCTGAAAGAGATGCAGAAAGAGCTAGAGTTAAAGAAGCTAGACAAAACATATTCGATTCTCTTGAAGCAGGACAAAAATACATGGTAAAGTAACAAAAATAATGCCTTATGGAGCTTTCATAGATATCGGTGAAGGTTTAGAAGGATTAGCTCATATAAACAACTTAGCTTGGAAAAAGAGTAGAGTCTGTTGAAGATGTAGTTTCTGAAGGACAAGAATTAGACGTTTATGTATTAGAAGTAAATAAAGAAAATAATAGAATAGCTTTAGCAGTAAAAAAGATATAAACAACGATCCATGGCAATTAATAGCTAAAGAAGTTGCTGTTGGTGATGTTATAACTGGTAAAGTTGTTAGAACTATAGATAGAGGAGCTTTCGTTGAAATAAAAGAAGGTGTTGAAGCTTATTTACCAATATCTCAATTAAGCGAAAAAAGAGTTCCAACAGTAAGTAGCGTAGTAAATCCTGGTGATGAAATAGAAGCTAAAATATTAAACTTCCATCCAGAAGAAAAAAAGAATGTTAATATCTATAAAAGAAGTTAATGCAGAGCCAGAAGAAGATTACACTCAATTTATGAAACCTGAAGAATCTTTAGGTGCTACAATTGGCGACGCTATAAAAAAGCTGGAAAATAATAATTAAACATTAAAATAAGAGCTGTCTCAGTATTGGGGCAGCTTGAATCATTTTACACTAAATATCATAGAGAGGAAGAATAATGAAAGCAATAATAGATATGCATACACATACTGTTGCAAGTGGACACGCTTACAGCACGATACATGAAAATATACAATTTGCTAAAAAACATGGCATGAAATTTCTTGGTACATCTGACCATGGTTCAACAATGACAGGCGGACCAGCAGAATACTTTTTTCACAATCTAAAAGTAGTTCCAAGAGAAATGGATGGCGTTAAAATATTAAGAGGTATGGAAGCTAATATACTTGATGTTAATGGAAATATAGACGAATTAGATTCAAAAGCTCTTGATGGTCTTGATTATTTAATAGCAAGTCTTCACACAGTATGTATAGAACCATCAACTAAGGAAGATAATACAAAGGCAATACTAAATGCTATGGAACAAGAAAAAGTAAAAATAATAGGTCATCCAGATGACGCTAGATATGAGCTTGATTATGAAGCTATAGTAAAAAAGCAAAAGAAAAAAATATCTTATTAGAAGTTAATAATTCATCATTATCACCAAATACTTCTAGAGAAGGTACTAGAGAAAATATACTGAAATACCTAGAACTTTGTAAAGAATACGGTGTAAGAATAATAATGGGAACAGACTCTCATATATGTTATGATATAGGAGTTTTCCAATATGCAGAAGCAATAATTGAAGAAGCTAATTTCCCAAAAGAATTAGTAATCAATTATTGGGAAGATCAAATTATAGAATTTTTTCGGAATTTAATGAATTGAAGAAAATATATAAAAATTTATTGACAATAAATGGTAAATAATATATTATTTTAATTAAGTTAAGAAAATACACAAAATAACAACAAAAAAACTAAACAAAGGCGTTGAGTAGAAGTAGTAGGAATTTATGAAGCTTACAGAGAGCCAAAGGCTGGTGTGATTTGGCAGTGGATGAATCTGAACTTGTCTAGGAGCTGTTTACCTAGGGTAAAACGTTAGTCTACGTTATAAGGCAGACAGTTAATTTTAACTGTTACAGAGTGAGCTTTTTATAAGCTAACTAGAGTGGTACCGCGAGAATACAACCTCGTCTCTAATTTTTAGAGACGGGGTTTTTTAACACAAAAATAAAAGAGATAAGGCCAATCTCAATTAAATTTTAAATTTTTTAATATTTGGTAAATAACTAATAATAACTGGGACTCGATAAGAGAAAAATAATAGGGAATAAAAAAGCACAAAATAAAAAATAACTAGGGAATATAAACACATATAAAGGCACATATGTTAAATAAGTACATGGGCAAATAGTACAAATAACTGAGTAAAGCGGAAAAATACTCAAACTAAATATCAGAAAATACTGAATAATATACAAAATACACAATGTGAATAGTTAATACAGGGGATAAAAAATGAGAAATAGTGAGTTTAATTATAAAAAATATGTAAAACCAGACTTTCAACCAAAAAACTTTACAAATCGTGAATGGCCAGACAAGGATATCACAAAAGCACCTATTTGGTGTAGTGTAGATTTAAGAGACGGGAATCAATCACTACCTACTCAATGAGCGTAGATGAAAAAAATGAAAATGTTTAAAATGTTGTTAGATGTAGGATTCAAAGAAATCGAAATAGGATTTCCATCAGCGTCACAAACTGAATACGACTTTTTAAGAAAGTTAATAGATGAGAACTTAATACCAGATGATGTTAAGGTACAAGTTTTAACTCAATCAAGAGAACACTTAATAACAAAGACTTTTGAGGCATTAAGAGGATGTAAAAATGCAATAGTGCATTTATATAATTCAACATCAGTATTACAAAGGGATGTAGTGTTCAATATGGAAAAAGACGAAATAATAGGAATAGCTGTTAAAGGGGCAAAATTAATGAAAGAAGAAGCAGCTAAATATCCAGAAACAAACTTCCAATTTGAATATTCACCAGAAAGCTTTACAGGAACTGAGATGGATTATGCACTTGAAATTTGTGAGGCTGTTATGGATGTTTGGCAACCAACATCAGAAAATAAGATGATAATAAACTTACCATCAACTGTTGAAATGACAACGCCAAATAGATATGCAGACCAAATCGAATGGTTCAGCAAAACCATTAAAAATAGAGATTGTGTGACAATAAGTTTACATCCACACAATGATAGAGGAACATCAACTGCAGCTGCTGAGTTAGGATTATTAGCAGGGGCGGATAGAATAGAAGGTACTTTATTTGGAAATGGTGAAAGAACAGGAAACTTAGACATATTAATAGTTGGTATGAATATGTACGCACAAGGTGTAGATCCTGAGCTAGACTTTTCAAATATAAATGAAATAGCAGATATATACAAAAAACTGCACAAAATTAAATATACATGAAAGACATCCATATGTCGGTGATTTAGTCTTTACCGCTTTTTCTGGTTCACACCAAGATGCAATCAGAAAAGGAATGAAAGCGAGAGAAGCTAGAGGAGAATATGTATGGCAAGTTCCTTATTTACCACTAGACCCACATGATTTAGGAAGAGAATATACAGAAATAATAAGAATAAACTCTCAATCTGGTAAAGGTGGAGCAGCATATATCATGGAAAGTGAATTTGGATACAATATGCCAAAAGCTATGCAAACATACTTTGGTAAAGTTGTTAAGAGACGTTCAGACTCAATGGGTAAAGAACTTTCTCCACAAGAAATATTCGGCTTATTTGAAAAATGGTACATTAATATAGAAACACCATACAAATTAACAAAATATAAAATAAGCTCAATCGATTCTGATTCATTTGATGTTGATAGCAATAATATAGAAACAAATACTTTATCATTAGAAGCAGTAATCAACTTCAATGGTCATGATTATACAATAAAAGGAAGTGGTAATGGACCAGTAGACGCATTCAGTAATGCTTTAATGGAACAAGATGAAGAAGAATTAAAACCACTTAAAAATTACAAATTCGTTCACTACCATGAACATGCTCTTGGTGAAGGTTCACATGTTAAAGGGGTTGCTTATATACAAATTGATACAGGTGCAGACGAACCATATTTCGGAGTTGGAATTTCTGAAAATATCAATACAGCAGCAATAAGCGCACTTATGAACGCTATTAATAAGAGCTATATAAAAATGAATGTAAACTAAGGATAATTGGGAGGATATGCCGATGGGGATGACAATGACACAAAAAATATTAGCAAAACACGCTGGTATGGATGAAGTAAAAAAAAGGACAATTAATAGAAGCTAACTTAGATTTAGTTTTAGGAAATGATATAACTACTCCAGTTGCAATAACTGAGTTTAATAAATTAGGAATAGATGAAGTATTTGATAATACTAAAGTCACAATAGTATGTGACCACTTCACACCAAATAAAGATATAAAAAGTGCAGAACAATGCAAAGTAGCTAGAACTTTTGCAAGGGGCAAAGAAGTCGTAAACTATTTTGATGTTGGTCAAATGGGAATAGAACATTGCTTATTACCAGAAAAAGGGATTAGTAACAGCAGGTGATGTAGTAATCGGTGCTGACTCACATACTTGCACATATGGAGCACTTGGTGCGTTTTCAACAGGTATAGGTTCAACTGATATGGCTGCTGGTATGGCGACAGGAAAAGCTTGGTTTAAAGTACCAGGAGCAATCAAATTTGTTCTAAAAAATAAACCATCTAAATGGATAAGTGGTAAAGATATAATCTTACATAATCGGTGAAATTGGAGTTGATGGAGCAAGATATATGTCAATGGAATTTGCCGGTGATGGAGTCCAATACTTATCAATGGATGACAGATTTACAATATGTAATATGGCTATAGAAGCAGGAGCTAAAAATGGTATATTCCCTGTTGATGAAAAGACTAAAGAATATATGGAAGCTCATCCATGCAAAACTATCGAAAAAATCCAACTGTATATGAAGCAGATGAAGATGCCGAATATGACAGAGTGATTGAAATAAATTTAAGTGAATTAAAACCAACAGTAGCATTCCCACATCTACCAGAAAACACAAAAACTACTGATGAAATAACTGAAGATATAAAAATAGATCAAGTAGTAATTGGTTCATGTACAAACGGTAGAATTGAAGATATGAGAATTGCTGCAGAAATAATGAAAGGTAAAAAAGTTGCTGATGATGTAAGATGTATAGTTTTCCCAGGAACTCAAGCAATCTACCTTGAAGCAATAGAAAAAGGATATATAACTGATATGGTACTTGCAGGAGCTGCAATTTCAACACCAACATGTGGACCTTGTTTAGGTGGACATATGGGAATATTGGCAGCAGGCGAAAGAGCAGTATCAACTACAAATAGAAACTTTGTAGGAAGAATGGGACATACAGAGTCTGAAGTTTATTTAGCAAGTCCAGCAGTTGCAGCAGCATCTGCAATAACAGGAAAAATATCATCACCAAGTGAAGTTTGTGGAGGGGAAAAATAATATGTTAGCAAGTGGAAAAGTTTTTAAATACGGAGATAATATTGATACAGATGTAATCATACCAGCGAGATACTTAAACACTCCTAACATGAAGGAATTAGCATCTCATTGTATGGAAGATATAGATAAAGAGTTTGCTCAAAAAGTAGAAGAAGGGGATATAATAGTAGCAAACAAAAACTTTGGATGTGGTTCATCAAGAGAACATGCTCCAATAGCAATAAAAGAAAGTGGAATCTCTTGTGTAATAGCATCAACTTTTGCAAGAATATTCTACAGAAACTCAATAAACATAGGTCTTCCAATACTTGAATGTGACGAAGCAGCAAAAGGAATTGAAGAAGGCGACAAAGTTGAAATTGACTTCAATACAGGTGTAATTAAAAATATAACTAAAAACAGAAACTTATCAAGCAGAACCATTCCCAGAATTTATGCAAAATATAATTCAAAATGGCGGCTTAATTAAATCAATAGAAAAAATAAATAAAATATACTACAAACATAAAAATAAATTATCAAATATAAGATAATAAATTAGTAAATATACTTGTAGAAATAAATTATATAAATAAATTAAAAATAATAAAAATATAAGGAAAAGAAGTCAACTAGGGGATTATTATAGATGGATTTTAATATAGCAGTAATAAAAGGGACGGTGTCGGTCCAGAAATAGTAAACGAAGGATTAAAAGTTTTAGACAAAATAGCTCAAAAATATAATCATAAATTTAAATATACAAATGTATTAGGCGGTGGTGCAGCAATTGATGAAACAGGAGAACCACTACCAAAAGAATCGCTAGATATATGCAAAGCAAGTGATGCAGTTTTATTAGGTGCAGTTGGTGGACCAAAATGGGACAATATAGACAGAGAAAGAAGACCAGAAAAAGGTCTATTAGCTCTTAGATCTGGTCTTGGATTATTTGTAAATTTAAGACCAGCAACAATGCACGAAAGCATTAAAGAAGCATCTCCACTTAGATCTGACATAGTAGAAAGAGGTATAGATTTTGTCGTTGTAAGAGAACTTACAGGAGGAATCTATTTTGGAGAAAAAAAACAGGAATAGAAGATTGCATTGAGTTTGCATATGATGTTGAAAAATACGACGAAAACGAAATAAGAAGAATAGGCAAAAAGGCTTTTGAAACAGCAATGATAAGAAATAAAAAATTAACTTGTGTAGATAAAGCCAACGTTCTTGATAGCTCTAAATTATGGAGAAAAATTTTAAATGAATTATCAAAAGAATATCCAGAAGTCGAATTATCATATATGTATGTAGATAATGCAGCTATGCAATTAATAAAAGACCCTTCTCAATTTGATGTTATAGTAACTAATAACATATTTGGAGATATAATATCAGATGAGGCATCAATGATAACTGGCTCTATTGGGATGTTACCATCAGCATCTGTCAGAGAAGACGACTTCGGGATGTATGAGCCAATTCATGGTAGTGCACCTGATATAGCAGGTCAAAACATAGTAAACCCAATAGCTACAATATTATCAGTGGCTATGATGCTTAGATATAGTTTTAAATTAGAAGAAGAAGCAAAAGCAATTGAAGATGCAGTTGAAAATGTCTTAAATGCAGGATATAGAACAAAAGACATCTACAATGGTGTTGGAGAAGTAGTTGGAACAAAAGAAATGGGCGATTTAATAGCAAAGCAAATATAATAAATCAAATTTAATTATATTTAATATAAATAACTCCTAAATATTATGATTAAAGTAAATAAACGAAACTAAAATCCATAAAGTCTATATACAGACTTTATGGATTTTAGTTTTTAATAAAAAATCACCCTTGAGGTGATTAATTAAAATAAAAAATACATATTATAAGACACGGTTATTTTTTCTATTCTATCTTTTGGGGAAAGTAGAATATGAATTAAGTTATAGAAAAAAAAAAAAAAGCCAAAAGACTACAAAGTCTTCTGACTTGATTTGCATGTTTTCAAACATATTTTATCAATAACTTAATTTATATTTAAATTGTATAGAAGAATGCAAACTATGTCAATTAAAATTGGAAAAATATTGAAAAATATTTGTAAATATGGAAGTAGATAAGCAATATAGGACTGCAAAAAGTGAAATTTATCTATTTGTTGACAATAAAAAAATATAGTGCTACTATTTAACTAAATTAACCACAAAAAAATATAAATTATGAAATTAAACCACGAAGGCTTAGAAGTTCTTTGAGAACTATATGTTTTTGTGGTTTTTTTAAATTATAAGGAAATTATACATTATCTGGTTTGTGGATAATGTATAATTTCCAACTTATTAACTTAAGCAACGGAATCTTTGATTCGTTGGCGATATGAACGAAGTGAATTTTTTTAATGCTAATTTTAAGGAGATGGTATTTATGCATATGGCAGACGCTTTATTATCACCAGCAGTTGGTGGAGTTATGTGGGTAGCTGCAGCAGGAACATTGGCTTATTCTGCAACAAAATTATCAAAAGGTGATTTAGAAGATCTAGACAACCCTAAGTCAATTAGTTTTGATAAAAAAATACCTTTAATGGGGTACTTGGAGCATTTGTATTTGCATCACAAATGATAAACTTCACAATTCCAGGTACAGGCTCAAGTGGACATATTGGAGGCGGAATTTTATTAGCATCATTATTAGGTCCTGAGGCAGGATTTTTGACAATAGCTTCCGTATTAGTAATTCAATGTTTATTCTTTGCTGATGGAGGACTTTTTAGCTCTCGGCTGCAACATGATTAATATGGGATTTTTTGCATGCTTTATAGGATTTCCATTTATATATATAAAAAATCTTAAAAAATGGATTTACTCCTACAAAAATCATGATTGCATCCATAATTTCAGTTGTAATTTCACTTCAACTTGGAGCATTTGGAGTAGTTTGTGAGACAATGTTATCAGGTGTAACAGAACTTCCATTTAGTACTTTTGTGATCCTAATGCAACCAATACATTTAGCAATAGGTTTAGTTGAAGGAATCTTAACAGGATGCGTACTTATATTTATTTATAATGCAAAACCAGAACTACTTATTGGATATGATGGAAGTAGTGTAAAAGAAAATGTGAGTGTTAAAAAAGTTGCTTTAGTTTTAGTAGTTGTAGCAGCTTTAATAGGTGGAGGATTATCTTTATTTGCATCAGCAAATCCTGATGGGCTTGAATGGTCAATACAAAAAGTAACAGGAAGTACTGAGTTAGATAGAAGTAATAATGTATCAAAAACACTTGAATCAGTACAAGAAAGTACAGCGTTTTTACCAGACTATGCATTTAAATCAGACGCAGAAAATACTGCAGGGACTAGTGTTTCTGGTATAGTTGGTTCAGCTATAACACTTGGACTAGCTGCATTAATTGGATTTGGAGCAAGTAAGGTTAAAAAACTTCAGATAATAACACTAAAAAACATGCTTAGTAAAATATAAGGAGATGCTTTAAATGTCTAGTTTGAGTGAGTCTATATATAAATTGAATAAAATTGATGATTTGGGAAAACAAAAGAGTATTATACATGGCATAAACCCTGTTGCAAAACTAATAATAACTATATTATACATAGTATTTGTAGTGTCTTTTCCAAATACAATATTTCAGGATTGCTTCCATTTATAATTTACCCAATACTGATAATATATTTAGCTGATATACCTCTAAAATTAGTTCTTAAAGCATCTCTTATAGGTTTACCAGTCATAATAGGATTAGGCGTTTTTAACTTAATCTTTGAAAGAACAGTAGCATTTTATTTTGGAATCGTTCCTATAACATTAGGGGCGATTTCGCTTATATCATTATTTATAAAAGGGATGCTCACTATTACTGCTGGTATTTTGCTTATTTGCACAACCGGAATAGAAGGTCTTGCAAAATCTCTTAGAGATATAAAAGTACCCAAAGTTTTTACAAATCAAATAGTGTTTATGTACAGATATATATTTGTGCTTATAGAGTCAGTTAGTGAAGTATATAATGCATATATGTTAAGAGCTCCAAACCAAAAGGGAATAAACTGTAGACTATGGGGTTCGCTTTTAGGTCATCTATTACTTAGAAGTTTTTCGAGAGCAGATAGAATATACAACGCTATGATTTTGAGAGGGTTTGATGGAGAATATGTTACATTTACTAATGAAAAAATGCTACTAAAAGATTATTTATATATGTTATTTTGGATTTTATTTTTTATAATAATTAAATTTATAAATATAGCATTATTTATAGGAAGTTTAGTTGTGAATATTTTATAAAAAAATCGAGATAGGAAGTCTATACAATGAGAGATATTAGTATTGAAATTAAAAATTTATATTATAAATATCCAGATGGTTATGAAGCATTAAAACATATAGATTTAACTTTATATAAAGGTGAATCGCTTGGTATTGTGGGACCAAATGGAGCAGGAAAATCCACTTTATTACTTCAACTAACTGGGATAAATAGACCATCAAGTGGAAAAATAGAAATTAATTCATTGGAAGTAAATAAAAAAAATCTATCGCAAATTAGAAAAGATATTGGATTTGTATTTCAAAATCCAGAAGATCAACTTTTTACAACAAGTATATACGAAGATGTAGCTTTTGGCCCTAAAATTATAAATTGAGCAGAGAAGAAGTGGATAAAAGAGTTACGGAGTCACTAAAAAGGTCGGAATATTAGAATTAAAAAAGTAGGGCTCCATATAGATTATCAGGAGGACAAAAACTTAGCCGCTATTGCGACAGCTATATCAATGAACCCATCAATACTTATAATGGATGAGCCAACCTCTGCACTAGACCCAAAAGCGAGAAGAAATTTAATAAATCTTTTAAATAGTTTTGATTATACAAAAGTAATAGCTAGTCATGATTTGGACATGATATTAGATACTTGCGATAGAACAGTTGTATTAAAAGAGGGAGAAATATTTGCTGATGGAAATACACAAGATATACTACTAGATAATGATTTAATGCAAGAATGTGATTTAGAATTGCCACTATCATGCCAAAAGAGAAATTTTAATTGTAAAATAAATTTTGATATAACAAAATGGAATATTAAAAACTAAAATTATATTGTAGAATGATATATGAACAAGTATTCATTTAATGATATTATATGGTAATACCATTAATAAAAGATAAATCTAATTTGTGGGAATAAAAGGAGGATATATATGGCAGTAACACAAATGACAGAGGGTAATATCTCGAAACAACTTGTATTATTTGCAGTTCCTATTTTAATTTCAAATCTATTCCAACAACTATATAACACAGTAGATACGGCAATAGTTGGACGATTTGTAGGGGCTAATGCTTTAGCCGCAGTTGGAACATGTAACTTAGTAGTTGTATTTATGATTTACTTCTTTATTGGACTATCCAATGGATCTAGTATTGTTTTATCACAATGTTTTGGGGAAAGTGATGAAGAAAAAGTATCAAAACAGTACATACAACAATGGGACTTAGTTTTATATCAGGGATAATTTTAATGGTAGTTGGTTTATTAAGTGCAGAAACTATTCTAAAACTTATAAACACACCAGAAAATGTAATTGGTCATGCAGTTACATACATTAAAGTTTATTTCTTGAGTATGATACCTATGATGATTTTCAATATGGGGACAGGAATATTGAGAGCTATGGGTGATAGCAAGACTCCACTTTATTACTTAGGGTCTGCTGGAGTTTTAAATATCATCTTAGACTTAGTATTTATAATAGTATTTAATATGGGCGTAATGGGGGCTGCATTAGCGACGACATTATCACAAACTTTATCAGCAATTTTAATAATGAGAAAATTATTAACTACTGATGAAATTTATAAACTTCATTTAAACAAAATAAAAATAGACAAAGAAATCTTAAAAAAAGAATATTATTAATTGGGATACCAACAGGTCTACAATCTGTATTAGTTTGTTTCTCAAATATAATAGTTCAATCAAGAGTAAATCTATTTGGATTAGACGTAATGGCTGCACTTACAGTATATTACAAAGTAGAAGGATTTATTTATATGCCAATTGAAGCATTAGCAATGGCTGCAAGTAACTTTATAGGACAAAATATTGGGGCAAAAAATGTTGATAGAGTTAAAAAAGGTAAATCTTTAAGTATGAAAATGTGTGTAGGAATGACAGTATTAATTGGTGGAATAATAATGTTATTTAAAACTCCTATATTACACATATTCACAGAAGAAAAAGAAGTAGTAAAATACGGTTCACAATTTATAATGTTTATCGTACCACTTTACTTTATATATGCAATGAACCAAATATTATCAGGTGTGCTTAGAGGTGCAGGAAAGACTTTTGTACCTATGATAATAGGTCTTGTATGTATGTGCGGATTTAGAGTAGCTTGGCTTGTTGTTATGATGGGAATTGTGAAAGATGTAAGAATAGTATATGCAAGTTATCCACTAACATGGATACTTACTAATATAGCAATGAGTATTTACTACTATAAAAGCAGTTGGATAAAAAAGACTACTGTTGAAAGAGTTGAAATGGTTTAAAGAGATTAAAATAATATAAAAACCTATATTATTTAGGATGCTATATTTAGTATTAATAAAATTTTACTTAAATGGTAAAAAAAGTATTGACGCTGGAAAAATAATTTGTTATTATATTATATGAACACGTATTCATATAATGTTAACATTATATTTATAATTAAATACTTTAACTGAGAATAAAATTATGAAAATTTTACAATGCAAAGATGCATATTTGTTTGTGCATACTTTGCTATGCAAATTTTCATAATTTTTTTGCGTAAAAAAGGGGAGGAAAATTTAAATGAAACTAAAAAAATAAAAAGGTTTTAGCTCTGTCGCTTAGTGCACTTATATGCATGTCGGCAGTAGGATGCAGTAGTAGTAGTGCAGGGGAAGGTACTGAAAATAAAGACCAAATAGTATACGCTTGTACAAAAGATATTAGGGATATAAATCCACATCTTTATGGGGGAGAAATGTCAGCACAAAACATGGTATTTGAATCTTTAGTAAAAGAAACTGAAAAGGGGATAGAACCATGCTTAGCTGAAAGTTGGGAAATATCAGATGATGGAAAAGAATATACTTTCCACTTAAGAAAAGACGTTAAATTTACTGATGGGGAACCATTTAATGCAGAAGCAGTAAAATTAAATATGGATGCTATAGTATCTAATATAGAAAGACATTCTTGGTTAGATATGGTTAATGAAATTGAAGAAAATGTTGTTGTTGACGAATTTACATTCAAACTAGTATTAAAACATGCATACTATCCAACATTAACAGAATTAGCTTTAGTTCGTCCTTTTAGAATGATATCACCTAAATGTTTTATAGATGGTGAAACTAAAAACGGTGTAAGTGGATATGCAGGAACAGGTCCATATGTATTATCTGAGCATAAAGAAAATGAATATGCTATATTTGATACAAACGAAGATTATTGGGGAGAAAAACCAAAAGTAAAAGAAGTTAAATGGAGAGTTATGCCAGATGCTCAAACAATATTAATGGCACTTGAAAAAGGGGAAGTTGACTTATTATATGGAGCTGATGGTGACCAAATAGATATGGATTCATACAAAAATTAGAATCTGAAGGAAAATATGTAACAGATATGAGTGAACCAGTAGCATCAAGAGCAATATTATTAAATGCTCATCAAGCTATAACAGGAGATAAAAATGTAAGACAAGCTTTACAATATGCTATAAATAAACAAGCTATAGTAGATGGTGTATTAAACGGTACAGAAGAAGTGGCTGACACATTAATGGCAAAAACAGTTCCTTACTGTGATATAGACTTAGAAGTTCGTTCTTATGATAAAGAAAAAGCTGGTGAATTATTAGATAAAGCTGGATGGAAAATGGGAGATGACGGATATAGATATAAAGACGGTAAAAATTTGAAATAACTATATACTACAATTCAGATAACTCTCAAGAAGGAACAATCAGTGAGTATATGCAATCTGACTTAAAAAAGCAATAGGTGTAAAACTTAATATAGTTGGAGAAGAAAAACAATCATTCTTAGATAGACAAAAAGTGGTGACTTCGATTTACAATACTCTTTATCTTGGGGTACGCCATATGACCCTCAATCTTACTTATCTTCTTGGAGAATACCAGCACATGGTGACTACCAAGCTCAAGTAGGTATGGAAAAGAAAGAATGGGTTGACCAAACTATAACTGACTTAATGATAGAACCAAGTGAAGAAAAGCGTACAGAAATGTATAAAGAAGTACTTACTTATATACATGATGAAGCAGTTTATATACCAATAAGTTATTCAAGAACAAAAGCAGTTCATACAAAAGCTTTAAAAGGTGTAACATTTAACCCATCACAATATGAAATACCATTTGAAAAAATGTATTTTGAACAAGACTAAAAACACAGTATTAAATGCTACGAAGAAGGGATTTTTATAATCCCTTCTATTTATTACTTAGAAAAATTAGATATATTATGGAAAGGGATAATATGAGAGATTACATATTAAAAAGATTAGCAACAGTAATACCTATCTTAACAGGAATTTCATTTTTATCGTTTGCTCTTATAAGTCTAAGTCCTAGTAATCCTGCTGAGGTTGCACTTCGTGTAAATGAAATCGTTCCAACAGAAGAAGCAGTAAGGGCTATGGAAGAACAATTGGGAACTAATAAACCTTATATAGAAAGGTATGTAACTTGGTTAACTGATAGTTTACAAGGGGATTTTGGCAATAGTTACGTTAATAATAAAACCAGTTGCAACTTTAATAGGACAAGCTATTCCTAATACTATAAAATTAGCTTTTGTAGCATTATTAATTACAATAGTTTTTAGTGTATTAGTAGGAATACTTTGTGCTGTATATGAAGGGTCGTTTGGAGATAAATTAGCAAGAGCGTTAGTTTTGTTGGAACAGCTATGCCAAGTTTTGGGTAGGTCTTTTATTAATTTGGATTTTTTCAGTAAAACTGAATTTATTCCCCAACTAGTGGTATGGAAAGACCTAGCTCTATTGTTCTTCCAGCTATAACCTTGGCACTTTGCTTACATTTCAACTTATGTAAGACTTATAAGAAATAACATGGTACAAAAAATAAGCATGAAAACTATGTTTATTATGCTAGGATAAGAGGACTTAAAGAAACAACTATAATAAAACATATATTTAAAAAAACCTTTACAATCATCTTTAACAGCTTTAGGTATGTCTATTCCTAAGCTTATAGCAGGGACAGTAATAGTAGAAAATATATTTGCATGGCCTGAGTAGGGAGGGTATGCGTAGATGCAATATTCAATCGTGATTTTCCAGTAATACAAGCATATATACTTTTAATGGCAGTATTATTCGTAATATGTAACTTATTAGTAGATATTTTCTCTGTAGCTATTGACCCTAGAATGAGAAAGGAGTAAAGAGATGTCAGTATTAAAACGATTATTTTCAGATAAAATAGCAGTATTTTGTATGGTAGTGATAGCAGCAGTTGTTATAGTTGCTATAGGAGCTCCTGTTTTAGCTCCACACGACCCAGCAGAGATTGATGTAACAAATAAATTTGCAGCTATGTCTGCTGCATATCCTCTAGGAACAGACCAATTAGGAAGATGTATGTTGTCTAGAATGATGTATGGAGCGAGAACAACTATATTTGTATCATTATATACAATGGCAATTACTATATTTATCGGAAGTGTATTAGGTATTATATCAGGATTCTTTAGAGGTTGGGTAGATGAAGTTATAATGAGAATTTGTGACATAATGCTATCTTTTCCAAGTGAAGTTATGATTCTTTCTATAATAGGGGTTTTTGGGAATAGGTATGAAAAACCTTGTTATAAGCGACAATTATAGCAAAATGGGCATGGTATACACGAATGATAAGATCTATAGTTATACAATATAATGACAAAAAACTATATAAGATTTTCAAAAGTTGCAGGGTATAGTACTGGCATATTATAACAAAACACATATTACCAGCGACATTAGGTGAAATTGCAGTTCTTGCTACATTAGATATAGGTGGAATTATACTTAATATATCAGCTATGTCATTTTTGGGTCTTGGAGTCCAACCACCTACAGCTGAGTGGGGAATGATGCTAAATGAGGCGAAAACTGTACTTTATGTTACATCCAAGTCAAATGATGATACCTGGTGTGGCTATATTAACAGTTGTAGCAGTATTTAATTTCTTTGGAGATTGTCTACAAGATGCATTCAATCCAAAACATTCAAGTTATAAGAAAAAGGCGGTGAATGAATAATGAATTTGTTAGAAGTGAAAGATTTGACTATAACTGATTCAAAAAATGGAGAAGTAGTTGTTGAGAAAAAATAATTTTATATTAAAAAGAATTCTTGTCTTGGAATAGTCGGAGAGAGTGGTAGCGGAAAATCCATGACGGTAAAGGCTATATTAGGGCTTACTAATCCTTGGCTTAAAATAACAGGGAGTGCTTTATTTGATGGACAAGAGTTAGTTGGATTAAAAGGTAATACATTAAGAAAAAATAAGAGGAAAAAGAATATGTATGATACCTCAAGACGCTATGACTTCATTTGACCCACTTTATACAATTGGATATCAAATGATAGAGACATTTGTAGAAAATTTAGGTTTATCAAAAGAAGAAGCTAAAAATTTAGCTATAAGTTCCTTAGAAAAATGTTAATTAGAGAGCCAGAACAAGTTATATTAAAATATCCTCACCAAATTTCAGGCGGAATGTTACAAAGATGTATGATTGCTATAGCTTTAGCAATGAAACCAGATATAATAATTGCTGATGAACCAACGACTGCATTGGATTCAATAAATCAAAAGGAAAGTCGTAGAGGAATTTATAAGACTTAGAGAACTTACTCAAACATCGCTTATTTTTATCACACATGACTTAGGTGTTGTTCAACATTTAGCGACAGATATTTTGGTTATGAAAGACGGAATTTGTGTTGAAAGTGGACCTGCACAAAAAGTATTTAGAAATCCAGAAAATGAATATACTAAGTACTTAATAGACACTCGTGTTCATCTTACAGAATCATTTATACAATCTATGAAAAAAGAGGAGGTAATGTAAGATGATACAAGTCAAAGGAGTTCATAAAAGCTATTCTAAAATAGGTGGAGGATTTTTCAAAAAAGATAAATTACATGTATTAAAAGGAATAGACTTTGAAATAGAAGAAGGTCAATGTATAGGATTAATTGGAGAGAGTGGAAGTGGGAAAAGTACACTAAGTCGTTTAATTTTAGGCCTTGAAAAACCAAATGAAGGTTCAATTACTATAGAAGGAAAATCGGTTAAATCGTGGATAAAAGAAAATCCAGGAAAATGACTGTAGTATTTCAGGATTATACATCATCTGCAAATCCTAAATTTACAATAAAGCAAGTTATTGCAGAGCCGCTAGTTGCCTTACGTCAAACTGAAAATTTAGATAATGTAGTTGTAGAATTACTTGAAAAAGTAGGATTATCAGCAAATTTAATACATAGATATCCTCATGAATTAAGTGGTGGCCAATTACAACGTGTATGCATAGCAAGAGCTATAGCTACAAAACCTAAAATTTTAGTATTAGATGAGGCGATAAGTGCATTAGATGTATCTATACAAGCCCAAGTCTTAGATCTGTTAAAAGACTTGAAAAAAAGAATTGATATGACATATTTATTTATTGCGCATGACTTACAAGCAGTTGCCAATTTATGTGATGAAGTTTTATTTTTATATCAAGGAAATAT
>VOFB01004674.1_pt1 | contig 29358 bp, 50 predicted proteins | sample 5384141 | NCBI WGS metagenome assembly VOFB01 (sample SAMN12384721, study PRJNA508395) | human gut metagenome | isolation source: healthy gut A | host: Homo sapiens | reverse complement strand
ACTGAAAATGATGATCTGGAATTAACAGAAGTCGTTGTTCAGAAAGATTACAAGAATTTACAGGGAAGATCGGCTGTACTTGATTGTGTGGCTGTGAATGGCAGAAAAGAAATATATGATATAGAAGTACAGCAGGAAAAAGCCGGAGCAGGCCCAAAAAAAAGATTGCGCTACCACAGCAGTATAATAGACGCACATAGTCTGTTTGCGGGAGAAGATTTTGAAAACTGCCGGAATCAAAGGTTATTTTTATCGTAGATGAGGAAGTAGAAAATGAAGTTGCACCCATCTTACATATCAAACGGACTGTAAGAGAAACCGGCAGAGATTATAATGATAAGAGCGAAATTATATATATTAACGCCCGGATGAAAGAAAATACAGATCTGGGCAGATTGATGCATGATTTTCATTGTACAAAGGCAGAAGACATGTATAGCAAAAAGTATTGGCAGAGCGGGTAAGAGTATTGAAAGAGACACGGGAAGGAGTGGAAACCATGTGTAAAGAGATGGATAAGATTTATCAAGCGGGAGAGTTAATAGGTGAAGAATCTGGAAAAGAAAAAGGAAAATATGAAACAGCAATGAAGTTGCTTGAATTAGGAGCAAGGGAAGACATGATTGCAGAAGCAGTAGGACATAGTGTAGAAGAAATAAAACGTTGGAAGAACGATATGAAACGCTAATAATATATTGTGAAAAATTAGAAAAATGGAAAAGGAGAATCTATGATGAAAGTATTCGTATACAGAAAATGCAGTACCTGCATGAAAGCATTAAAATGGTTGGAAGCACACAATGTAGAATTTGAAGAACGAGCAATTAAAGAAGAAAATCCAACTTACGAAGAATTAAAAGAATGGTACACAATGAGCGGACTTCCACTCAAAAAGTTCTTCAATACCAGTGGTATGATATACAAACAGATGAACCTGAAGGACAAACTAAAAAAGAAATGACCGAAGATGACCAGTTAAAACTTCTGGCAACCGACGGAATGCTCGTAAAACGCCCACTCGTAATCGGAGACAACTTCGTCCTGACCGGCTTCAAAGAAAAAGAGTGGGAAGAAAAGTTGCTATAAGTTAAGATACATTATCATAATTATATGAATTCCCGATAAACACCAGACGCCGGAAAAATAAAAATATATTTTGATATTCAAAATACTTGACAAACAAAATTTTTGATATATACTTTGACAGTCAAAATAATTTAGAATCAAAATAAATCAGAGGTATTTAGAATGACTGGAAGAATATGTGGGACAGGATCTTGCGTACCATCATTTGTAATGGATAACAATGACATTGCAAAACTGGTTGAGACCAGTGATGAGTGGATCCGGGAGAGAACCGGAGTCGTGAGACGTCATATTATCAAAGAAGAGACGACGGTATCCATGGCAGTCCGAAGCCGGACGACAGGCACTTGAAAATGCAGGTATTACTGCAGACGACGTGGATCTGATCATCGTTTCTACGATTTCTTCAAATGTAATACTTCCCTGTACAGCCTGTGAAGTGCAAAAGACCTTGGGGCAAAGCATGCGACATGTTTTGATCTGAGTGCGGCGTGCACCGGATTTGTGGTTGCTTATAATACGGCAGCGGCTTATCTGAATGCGGGCGTGTATCAGACTGCACTGATCATTGGCAGCGAGAGTTTATCGAATCTGACGAACTGGAAGGACCGCGGGACGTGTATCCTGTTCGGGGACGGTGCCGGAGCAGCGGTACTGAAAAGTGAAGATATGAGATATTATTTTCCAGTGACACACTCCGATGGTTCCAAAGGAGAAGCACTGTGCTGCCGGAGCAGATATGACAGAAGCGAGTTATCGCCGAAAGATCTGCCGAAGCCGGATGAAAAAGAATATCTGATGCAGATGGATGGAAGAGAAGTATTTATGTTTGCTGTAAAGAGCGTGCCGCAGGCAATAAAAGAAGTGCTGGAAAAGAATGACGGCACAGGAAGAAATCAGTTTTTATATCTTGCATCAGGCGAACAGAAGAATTGTAGAAGCAATCGCAAAGCGGCTGGGCGAGCCGTTGAAAAATTTCCGATGAATCTGGAAGAATACGGAAATACATCTTCCGCAAGTATTCCAATTCTTCTTGATCAACTGAACCGAGCCGGGAAACTGCACAAAGAACAGAAGATTATCCTGGCAGGATTTGGGCAGGACTTACCTGGGGCAGCAAGTATTCTGGAATGGTAAAAACAGTAAAAAAAACAAATATAAGGAGAACAAAAACATGTTAGAACAGATTAAAAAATGGTAGCAGACAACTTAGGAGTAGAGGAAAGTAAATTACAGAAAATGCATCATTCAAAGATGACCTCGGAGCAGATTCCCTGGATCTTTTGAACTGACAATGGCACTGGAAGATGAATACGGAATCGAGATTCCATCCGAAGATCTGGAAAAGATCGTAACAGTCGGTGATGTTGTAGAGTATGTGAACGCTCACAAAGAGTAAGAAATACAGGACAGTAACATAAAATGAGATTATAAAAAGACAGGGAGTATAGAGATTATGCAGACAGAAGTAACCAGATTATTAGGAATTGAATACCCGATCATTCAGGGCGGTATGGCCTGGGTGGCAGAATACCATCTGGCAGCAGGTGTATCCGAAGCCGGCCGACTGGGACTCATCGGTGCAGCAAGTGCTCCGGCAGACTGGGTAAGAGATCAGGTACGCAAGGCAAAAAGAACTGACAGACAAACCATTCGGTGTCAACATCATGCTGATGAGTCCTTATGCAGATGAAGTTGCAAAGGTGATTGTCGAAGAAGGCGTAAAGGTTGTTACCACCGGTGCAGGGTAATCCGGAGAAATACATGAAGATGTGGAAGGAAGCCGGCGTAAAGGTTATTCCGGTTGTTGCTTCTGTGGCCCTGGCAAAAAGAATGGAACGCTGTGGTGCGGATGCACTGGTAGCAGAAGGTTGTGAAGCCGGCGGACATATCGGCGAGAGTACAACGATGGTACTTGTTCCACAGATTGTAGATGCAGCCAGTATTCCGGTTATTGCAGCCGGAGGAATTGCCGATGGAAGAGGAATTGCTGCGGCATTCATGCTGGGAGCAAAAGGCGTCCAGATGGGAACACATTTTGTTGTAACAGATGAATCCCAGGTACATGAGAATTACAAAGAAAGAATCATCAAAGCGAAGGATATTGATTCCAGAGTAACAGGAAGAACCACAGGACATCCGGTCAGAGCCCTTCGCAATGATATGACGAGAAAATATCTGGAACTGGAAAATGCCGGAGCAGGATTCGAAGAACTGGAAAAGCTCACACTTGGCGGCCTCAGAAAAGCAGTCGTAGAGGGTGATGTAAAGAACGGAAGCGTAATGGCAGGACAGATTGCCGGCATGGTAAAAGAAAGAATGTCATGTAAAGATCTGATCCAGAAACTGGTAACAGAGACAGATGCATTAATCGGAGGACAGGGATTCTATGAGTAAGATTGCTTTTATTTATCCGGGACAGGGCGCTCAGAAAGCCGGCATGGGAGCCGACTTTTATGAAAACAGTGAGATTGCAAGATACATATTTGACCAGGCAGGTGAGGAACTTGATCTGGATATGAAAGCACTTTGCTTTGAAGAAAATGACAGGCTTGATCTGACGGAATATACACAGGCTGCACTGGTCACTACCTGTCTGGCAATGACAAGAGTTGCGGAAAGTAAAGGACTGAAAGCAGATATCACAGCAGGATTAAGCCTGGGAGAATACCCGGCGATCGCAGCTGCCGGAGGAATGAACGATATGGATGCGATCCGCCTGGTAAGAAAAAAGAGGAATCCTGATGCAGAACACGGTTCCGGCAGGAGAAGGAGCCATGTGTGCGGTCATTTCTATGGCGGCAGAGGAAATCGAAAAGTGATCGAACCGATTGCTGATGTGTCGGTCGCAAACTATAACTGTCCGGGACAAATCGTCATCACCGGTAAGACAGACGCTGTAGAAGAAGCGGCTGCAAAGTTAAAAGAAGCAGGAGCGAGACGCACCATTATGTTAAATGTCAGCGGACCGTTCCATTCTCAGATGCTGGTTCCGGCAGGAGAGAAACTGGCGGAAGAACTGGAACATACCAGATTTCACGAATTAAGAATTCCGTATGTAACGAATGTAACAGCAGAGAAGGTAACAGACATCAGAGAAACTCCGGGACTTCTTACGACACAGATCAGTTCACCGGTGCGCTGGATGCAGAGCATGGAACGCATGATAGCAGACGGTGTTGATACATTTGTTGAGATCGGACCGGGCAAGACACTGGAAGGATTTTTAAGAAAAATCGACCGAAGTGTGAAAGTATTCCACATTTCCCAGTGGGAGGATGTGGATAAAGTCTGCACCGAACTTGCAGATAGTGGAAAGATGATGGAGGAAGCTTAAAGATGAGTCAGACAATGGAAGGAAAAGTTGCGGTTGTAACCGGAGCGTCCAGAGGAATCGGAAAAGCAATCGCTGTAAAGCTTGCATCAAAAGGAGCAACAGTTGTGATCAACTATAACGGTTCCAGAGAAAGAGCCGAAGAAGTAAAGAATGAAGTTGAGTCTGCAGGCGGTAAAGCGGTGATCATACAATGTAATGTGGCCGATTTTGATGCCTGTAAAGAATTCATCGAGACGGTGATCAAGGAGCAGGGAAGAATTGATATTCTGGTTAATAATGCAGGAATCACAAAGGATGGACTCTTATGAAGATGTCAGAAGAAGATTTTGATAAGGTATTGGACACAAACTTGAAGGGAACATTTCATACAATAAGAGCTGCGCTCCGCCAGATGATCCGCCAGAGAAGCGGACGCATCATAAATATGGCATCTGTTGTAGGTGTCAGCGGTAATGCAGGACAGGCAAATTATGCTGCATCGAAAGCAGGTGTGATCGGTCTGACAAAAACAGCAGCCAGAGAAGTGGCATCCAGAGGAATCACGGTCAATGCAGTTGCACCGGGATTTATCGAGACCGACATGACAGAAGTACTTACTTCCGAAAAGATAAAAGAAGCGTCTGCCGCACAGATTCCGCTTGGAAAATTCGGAAAAGCAGAAGATGTGGCGAATGCGGTTGCATTTCTTGCGTCAGAGGATGCGGATATATTACCGGACAGGTATTGCATGTAGACGGCGGTATGGTGATGTAAAGGAGATTAAGATATATGAAGAGAAGGGTTGTAGTGACAGGACTTGGAGCAGTGACTCCGATCGGAAATACCGTAGAGGAGTTCTGGGACGGTATCAAAGAAGGTAAAGTAGGAATCGGAGAGATCACAAAATTCGACACTACGGAATATAAGGTGAAAATTGCGGCCGAGGTAAAAGATTTTCAGGCAAAAGACAGAATGGATTTTAAGGCAGCAAGAAGAATGGAGCCTTTTTCCCAGTATGCGGTAGCGGCGGCAAAGAAGCATTCGAGGATTCCGGACTTGATATGTCAAAAGAAGATCCGTTCCGTGTCGGTGTGATCGTGGGTTCCGGTATCGGAAGCCTGCAGGCTGTAGAAAAAGAATACGAAAAAATCCGGACTAAAGGACCGGGAAGAGTTAATCCGCTTCTTGTTCCGATGATGATCTCGAACATGGCAGCAGGAAATATTTCCATTCAGCTCGGTCTGAAGGGAAAATGCACGAATGTTGTCACAGCATGTGCCAGTGGAACAAACTGCATCGGTGATGCATTCCGTGCGATTCAGTATGGTGACGCAGAAGTGATGCTGGCGGGTGGAGCAGAAGGATGTATCTGTGAGACCGGAGTCGCAGGATTCACAAGTCTGACAGCACTTTCGACTTCTACAGATCCGATGAAGGCATCCAGACCATTTGATAAAGACAGGGATGGATTCGTTCTCGGAGAAGGTGCAGGTGTAGTTGTTCTGGAAGAACTGGAACATGCAAAACAACGTGGTGCAGTCATCTATGCCGAACTTGTCGGATACGGTTCTACGGGAGATGCATATCACATTACTTCTCCGGCAGAAGACGGAAGCGGTGCAGCCAAAGCAATGGAACTTGCGATGGAAGAAGGCGGAATCGAACCTTCCCAGGTGGATTACATCAACGCACACGGAACCAGTACACATCACAATGACCTGTTCGAGACACGTGCGATCAAACTGGCTCTTGGCGATGCGGCAAAAGATGTTGTGATCAACTCGACAAAATCCATGATCGGCCATCTGCTCGGTGCGGCCGGAGGTGTGGAATTTATCACTTGTGTGAAGACAATCAGGACAACTTCATCCATCAGACAGTCGGAACTGAAACTCCGGACGAAGAGTGTGATCTGAACTATGCGATCGGTGCTCCGGTAGAAAAAGAAGTCAATTATGTACTGACAAATTCACTTGGATTTGGCGGACATAATGCGGTGTTACTGTTAAAGAGATATGAAGACTAGCGGAGAATTGCAGGAGGGACAAAGACATATGGAAATGGAGAAAATGATCGAACTCATAGATGCTGTGTCAAAGTCAGATCTGACAGGCTTTAAATATGAGGAAGACGGTATCAAACTGCATTTGAGCAAGAAAGAAAAATACATGCTATGTGACGGAAAATGTGTCTGCACCGGTGAATATGACCGGAACAGCTTCTGCTGGAGTGGTTTCTGCTGAGATGGGAAAACGATGCAGAAGGGAATCAGACACTGGGAGCAGCTGCGGAAGAAGCAGTCGCAGGAAATATTGTAGAGTCTCCGCTGGTAGGAACATTTTATTCAGCACCTGCAGAAGATGCAGAAAGCTTCGTAAAAGTCGGAGACAGAGTAGAAAAAGGACAGACACTCGGAATCGTGGAAGCCATGAAGCTGATGAATGAGATCGAAAGCGATTACAGCGGAACGGTTGCAGAGATTCTGGTAAATAATCAGGAAGGCGTGGAATACGGACAGCCGTTATTTCGCATCGTGTAGGAGGACAATATGAATCATTTGAACATCAATCAGATCAAAGAAATCATTCCGCACCGTCATCCATTTCTTCTGTTGGATTACATCGAAGATTATGTGCCGGGAGAATATGCAGTGGGATATAAATGCGTATCTTACAGAGAAGAATTCTTTGCGGGACACTTCCCGGAAGAACCTGTAATGCCGGGCGTGCTGACGATCGAAGCACTGGCACAGGCCGGTGCGGTTGCAATCTTAAGCCTGGAAGAAAATAAAGGAAAGATTGCATATTTCGGCGGTATCAATAAATGCAAATTCAAAGGAAAGATCGTCCCGGGAGACAAGGTACGTCTGGAGACGAAGATCATCCGCAGAAAAGGACCTGTCGGTGTCGGCGAGGCAGTTGCGAGCGTGGATGGAAAAGTAGTCGTAAGTGCAGAGCTTACATTCATGGTCGGATAGATAAGAGCAACATAGGAGAGTGTAAAGAAAGATGATTAAAAAGTATTGATCGCAAATAGAGGTGAAATCGCGGTCCGCATCATCCGCGCCTGCCGTGAGATGGGAATTGAGACCGTAGCGGTCTATTCCGAGGCAGACAAAGAAGCACTGCATACCAAGCTTGCAGACGAAGCCATCTGCATCGGGCCGGCTCCGTCAAAGGACAGCTATCTCAGTATGGAAAATATCATCAGTGCAACGATCGTTACAGGTGCGGATGCAATTCATCCGGGATCTGGATTCCTGTCGGAGAATAGTAAATTTGCAGAGCTGTGCGAGCAGTGCAATATTACATTCATCGGGCCGGATTCCAAAAGTCATTGCAAGTCTTGGAAATAAACAGGTTGCGAGAAATACGATGATGGCAGCGGGAGTACCGGTCATTCCGGGAAGCAAAGAACCCGTCTACGATGCAAAGACCGGTGCAGAACTTGCCCGAGAGATTGGCTATCCGGTTATCATTAAGGCAGCTTTAGGAGGCGGGGGCAAAGGTATGCGTACCGCCTGGACACCGGAAGAGTTCGAGTCTGCATTCCAGACGGCTCAGAAAGAGACCGAGATGGCATTTGCCGATTCGACGATGTACATTGAACATTTTGTAGAGAATCCAAGACACATTGAGTTCCAGATCCTGGCGGATAAATATGGCAATGTGATCCATCTGGGAGAAAGAGATTGTTCTATTCAGCGCAATCATCAGAAGCTGATCGAGGAATCTCCGTCTGTTGCATTATCGGATGAACTGAGAAAGAAGATGGGGGACGCTGCGGTAAAAGCTGCCAAAGCGGCAGGTTATGAGAATGCCGGAACCATCGAATTCTTATTAGAAAAATCCGGGAACTTTTATTTCATGGAAATGAATACCAGAATCAGGTGGAACATCCGGTTACGGAGTGGGTGACAGGTGTGGATCTTGTCAAAGAGCAGATCCGCATTGCATCCGGACAGAAATTATCCTATACACAGGAAGATATCAGACTGACCGGTCATGCGATCGAGTGCAGGATCAATGCAGAGAATCCGGAGAAAGGGTTCCGTCCGTCACCAGGAACGATCACGGACATGTATTTTCCAGGAGGAAAAGGAATCCGTGTTGACTCCGCCGTTTACAGTGGATATACGATCCCACCGTATTATGATTCCATGATCGCGAAGGTGATCGTGTGGGCGAAGAACCGTACCGAAGCAATCCGTAAGATGCAGAGTGCGCTTGGTGAAGTGATCATAGAGGGAATCGATACGAATGTTGATTATCAGTATGGGATTGTCAATCATCCGGATTATATTGAGGGAAATATAGATATTGAATTTATTGAAAGGCTGTAGAGGTGACTGCTGATGAAGCTGGACAACGTATTTAAAAAGACCAGAATTGCTGTCGGAAGAAAGAATTATATTACATTTACCAGACGACCGGAAGTTCCGGAAGGATTACTTCGCAAATGTAATAAATGTGGGAGCGATCATTGCGGAGGATGTAAAGAAAGATCATTATATCTGTCCAAAGTGCGGAGGATATTTCCGTGTGCATGCAAGACGCAGAATCGAGATGATCACAGATGAAGGTTCTTTTGAAGAATGGGATTCGGATCTTCAGGGAGGAAATCCTCTGGAATACAAAGGATACGAAGAAAAACTGAAGAAATTACAGGAAAGACAGGGCTTTCAGAAGCAGTTGTAACAGGAAAAAGCAAAGATTGACGGCCGCGAGGCGGCTATCGGAGTCTGTGATGGAAGATTCCTGATGGCCAGCATGGGGAGAGAGGCAGTTGGAGAGAAGATAGCAAGGGCGGTAGAACGGGCAACGAAAGAAAGACTTCCGGTCATCTTATTTGCCTGCTCCGGAGGCCCGCATGCAGGAGGGAATCGTCTCTCTGATGCAGATGGCAAAGACATCCGCAGCACTGAAGCGCCACAGTGATGCCGGACTTCTTTACATCAGCGTACTGACCGATCCCACGACTGGCGGAGTAACCGCAAGCTTTGCGATGCTCGGTGATGTGATCCTGGCAGAGCCAAAAGCTCTGATCGGGTTCGCAGGCCCAAGAGTGATCGAGCAGACCATCGGACAGAAGCTTCCGGATGGTTTCCAGAGAGCAGAGTTTTTACTGGAACATGGATTTCTAGATGCCATTGTGGAGCGCCCTCAGATGAAAGAGACACTTTCTAAGATTCTGGCACTTCATGAGGTAGGAGAAGGAACAGGATTTAATAGAAAAAATGTGATGTGGAACTGACATCAGGCAGCAAGATGAATATGACCGCATGGCAGAGAGTAGAACTTTCCAGACGCAAAGACCGGCCGGTAGGCAGTGATTACATTGACGCACTCTTTACAGATTTTGTAGAATTCCACGGAGACCGGTATTTCGCAGATGACAAAGCTATCATCGGTGGCGTTGCAAGATTCCATGGCACGCCGGTAACAGTGATTGCACAGGCAAAGGGAAGAAATACGAAGGAAAATATCGAAAGAAACTTTGGTATGCCACAGCCGGAGGGATACAGAAAAGCCTTAAGACTTATGAAACAGGCAGAGAAATTCTCTCGTCCGGTCATCTGTCTGGTTGATACACCGGGAGCATTCTGTGGACTCGAAGCAGAAGAACGCGGACAGGGAGAAGCCATTGCCAGAAATATCTATGAGATGTCCGGATTAAGGGTTCCGGTTGTTTCAATCATCATTGGAGAAGGCGGAAGTGGCGGAGCACTTGCGATGGCTACTTCAGATGAAGTATGGATGTTGGAAAATTCCATCTATTCCATCCTCTCACCGGAAGGATTCGCGAGTATCCTCTGGAAAGACAGCTCCAAGGCCAAAGAAGCAGCAGAAGTGATGAAATTGACGGCAGAGAATCTGAAGGCACAGGGAATTGTAGAGCGTGTCTTTGCAGAGCCGGAGGAATATATCGTTCAGAATATGGATGTTGTGATCATGCAGATGGATGAGGCAATCGAAGAATTTCTGATGAAATATAAAAGTTTGTCAGAGCAGGAGTTAATAGAACATAGATATGAGCGTTTCAGGAATATGTAATATGGAGCAGAGTAAATCACTGCTATATATCATAAGAAAACGATGTATTTTACAGGCAATGTTTATGGACGAACAGATTCTATAATAGAGTGAGGAAAATATATGAAAATACAACCACTGAAAATAGGAACAAAGACAGCAAAAGTTCCAGTCATTCAAGGCGGTATGGGAGTTGGTATCAGCCTTGGAAATCTTGCTGGAGCAGTTGCAAAGGAGGGCGGCATAGGGATCATCTCTGCCGCTCAGCCTGGTTTTTAGAGAAGAAGATTTTATAAAAGATCCATTAAAAGCGAATTTAAGAGCGATAAAATCAGAGTATGAGAAAGCAAGAAAAGATTGCATCGGACGGAATCATTGGATTCAATCTGATGGTTGCCATGGAGCACTATGAAGAATATGTGCATGCGGTGGTAGAAGCAGGAGCAGATCTGATCGTATCGGGAGCGGGACTTCCGACGGATCTTCCGAAATATGTGGGTGAGTCCGACATCTTACTCGCACCGATCGTATCGACTGCAAAATCGGCAAATGTGATATTAAAATATTGGGACAAAAAATACCACAGAATCCCGGATCTGGTTGTGATCGAAGGACCGCTCGCAGGGGGACATCTTGGATTTCATGAAGAGCAGCTGGAAACGTATGGTATAGATGCTGGGGGCAGAAGACTATGTAAAATGCCGAACTTCCTACGAAAAAGAAATCATAGCCATCATGCAGGTCATTCATACATTTTCGGAAAAATATGGAAAAAAGATTCCTGTTGCGATGGGGGGGAATTCATGACAGTGAAAGCGCAGCGCGTGCATTTTCCCTCGGAGCAGATGCCATACAGGTGGCGACAAGATTCGTTACAACAGAAGAATGCGATGCAGATATCCGCTATAAAGAAGCCTACCTGAATGCAAGAAAAGAAGACATCGTGATCGTAAAAAGTCCGGTGGGAATGCCGGGACGTGCAATCTTGAATCCATTTATGAAAAAAGTAAAAGAACTGGGGCGTATTGCACCGGCGCATTGTTTTCAGTGTCTGAAGCATTGTAATCCGGGAACTACGCCGTATTGTATCACTCAGGCACTGATCAATGCGGCAAAAGGAAAGATAGATGATGCGTTACTTTTCTGTGGAGCGTATGCATATCAGGCAACTCATCTGGAAACTGTAAAAGAAGTTATTGATTCTCTGATACCAGAAAGGGTATAATAAAAAATAAGAGTAAAGAATGAAGAGTTAAAGTGAAGGAAATTACAGAAGATGGGAATGGATGACGCATATAAGATGATCAATCAGACACTGGTCAGTCTGATCAATGAAATATGGGAACTGGAAGAAAAGGCAATCATTACGGATGAGTTCAAAGATCTTACGAATAATGATATGCATGTGATCGAGGCAGTCGGACTTGGCGACGGGAATAATATGTCTTCGATTGCCAGAAAGCTTAATATTACCGTAGGATCCCTTACGACTGCCATGAACAGTCTGGTGAACAAAAGATATGTAGAGCGTCATCGCAGCGAAGAAGACAGAAGAGTCGTTCTTGTCAAGCTGACAGAAAAAGGTGTGAAGGCATACCACCATCATGAAGATTATCACAGACAGATGACACAGGCCATTCTGGATAAACTGGATGATACCGAGCTTCCGGTGCTTGTGAAGACATTGGATGCGTTATCCGAATTCTTTACCGGTTACAGTGAGAATAAGGAGTCATAAAGTATATGGTAAAAGGTGTAATCTTTGATATGGATGGAACGATGTTCGATACAGAACGTCTTTCTACCAAAGGATGGATTTACGCAGGTAAAAAGCTGGGCGTGGATATTCCGGTAGCATTGACAGATTCTTTTCGGGGGAAGAAATCCACAGGCGATCCGAAAAAAAATTTGCAGCATATTTTGGAGACAGACTGGATTACGATACAGCGCGTGCAATGAAGCATGAGTATTTCGACGAAGTGACAAAAGAATCTGTTCCGCATAAAGAAGGACTGCAGGATTTATTAGAATATTTAAAAGAACATGAGATTTCGGCTGTGGTTGCGACATCCACAGAAAGAAAGCGTGCGAGCAGGCTGATACATATGTCCGGTATAGAACATCTGATTTCGAATGCGATTTACGGAGATATGGTGGAGTGTGGGAAGCCGGAGCCGGACATTTTCTCTGAAAGCAGCAGAGCTGATTAGGCAGGATCCAAAGGAATGCCTGGTACTGGAGGACAGTGCACCGGGACTTCTGGCAGGAAAGGCAGCGGGCGGATATACGATCTATGTGCCGGACATAGCAGTTGTGTCAAAAGAGGCAAAAGAAGGAATTACGGCAGAACTGGCGGACTTGCATGAAGTGGCTGCATGGATCAGGAAAAGAGAATAAAAAGTAAGAAGGAAAATGACTGTCATGCAGCCTTTGGAGGCTGTGGGCAGTTTTTTTGCATCGCCATGCATTCGTAAGAAATAAAAAATATAAAGATTCAGGAGGAACAGATATGTACGAGAAAGAAGTAGAACAATTACAGAACATTATTGATGACAGTAAAAGAATCGTATTCTTCGGAGGAGCAGGGGTTTCTACAGAGAGCAATATTCCGGATTTCCGGAGTGCGGACGGGTTATATCAACAGAAGTATAAGTATTCGCCGGAGCAGATAGTAAGCCATAGCTTCTTTATGCAGAATCCGGAGGGGTTCTATGAATTTTATAAGAATAAGATGATGTTTCTGGATGCCAAACCGAATGCTGCACACTTGAAGCTTGCAGAATTGGAAGAGGCGGGTAAATTAACGGCCGTGATTACACAGAATATTGACGGACTTCATCAGGCGGCCGGAAGTAAGAATGTACTGGAACTGCACGGAAGTATTCACCGGAACTATTGTATGAAATGCCACAAATTCTATGATGCGGCATATGTAAAAAATGCATCCGGAATTCCAAGATGCACTTGTGGCGGAATGATCAAACCGGATGTAGTACTCTATGAGGAAGGACTGGATTCGGATGTGATCAGCAGGAGTATCAAAGCGATCAGTGAAGCAGATACGCTAATCATAGGAGGCACGTCTCTGGTTGTGTATCCCGCGGCAGGATTTATTGATTATTTCCGCGGGAAACATCTTGTGGTGATCAATAAGAGTGCAACAGCCAGAGAAGTAGGTGCAAAGCTTACGATAGCGGCACCGATTGGGGAGATACTTGGAAGGGTGCATTAAATTCCAAGTGTTGCCGCCTTCTTGTAGTTATAACAAGAAGATTTTTCTAATCTTTTGCCCGTCATAGTATATGGATCCAGAAGTTTGTCAGCTTCAGCTTCTGTCACATAACCTTTTGTAACTGCGAGTGTACGGACTGGTACATTGGTCTTGAGGGATTCTTTGGCGAGTGCGGCAGAGGCAGCATATCCGATAGACGGGCAAAAGTGCAGTTGCAATACCGGCACTTGCATTTACCAGATCTTTGCAGTGTTTTTCATTGGCAGTAATTCCAAGAATACAGTTGTCGGTCAGAGTTTGTGCGGCGTGACCAAGCGTTTCGATGGACTCGAATAAGGTATAGAAGATCACCGGCTCAAATGCATTGAGTTCTAACTGTCCGGCTTCTGCGGCCATTGTGATCGTGTAATCATGTCCGATGATATTGAAAATTGTATTTTTATAAGTACAAACGTATACTTATTAAGCGCAGAGTGAGAAAATGCAATTATAGAAAAATCAGAAGAAAAACAAAAAAGTAATACGGAAAATGAAGAGAAATACAGGAAAGGGCGTATGAATATGGAATTAGAACCGGTGCAGAAGCCGGAGTTTTATCCGTTTGTAGAAAGCATTCCGAATGTGATTGAGTGCAATTGTGTGACGGGCAATTATTCTATGCTTATGAAGGTGGCATTCCCGAGTACGATTGAGTTGGATGGATTCATCGGACAGCTCCAGCATTTCGGAAAGACACAGACACAGATAGTATTCTCTACACCGGTTGCCGGGTTCTATTTAGTCAGCTTTTTGATAGATCAGGCGGATATCACCGTTTTGCAGTGTAGTATGCCCGCAGCAGGTGAAGCCTAATTTGACGAGCAGATGCTGCATGGGAATATTATCATCGTGTGTATCAATTTTCATATTTGGGAACTGTTCATAAGCCCAGTTCAGACAGAAGGTAGCTACGCCCTTTGTACCAGGTGCCGTGGCAACTCTGTGAACAACGGCATAGGGTCTGTAATTTAACCAGGAACCGTCAATTGTCTGGTAATCAGGGTCTTCTTCCTGTGAAAATAGAATACGCCTCCGATTTGCTCATCTTCTTCTATCTGAATGATGCAGACATATAAGCAGTCGGACTGGATATCCTGTGTGGTAAGTGAAACCGGAGGATAACTGTCCCGCCACTGGTCCGGATTGCCGTGTTCTTTCATATATTTCCGGGCATAAGCATAGATTGCAAGGATGTCCGGAAGGTCATTCATTGTTGCTTTTCTGATCTGCATAAAAATCTCCTTTTGTTATTCATTACTTTGTTTATTTTCGTAACTGTGGGAATATCTCAATACTGCGTTCAAGTATCCCTTTCATATAAGCAATCGCAGTTCCGTAATTGGTGATTGGTACAGAGGCGTCACCGGCGCATTTCAGGCGGTATTTCATTTCGCGCTCATTCAGCATACAGCCACCGCAGTGAATGATCATTTTATAATGGTTCAGCTTCAGTGGAAATTCAGTTCCACTGGTAAATTCAAAATCTATATCTTTTCCCGTATATTCACGAACCCAGCGTGGCAGCTTGACAGTACCGATATCGTCACACTGGCGGTGGTGTGTACAGCCTTCGCTGATCAGGATCGTATCTCCGTCTTCCAGCGTGTCCAGTGCTCTTGCGCCGTGGACGACGGTTCCCAGATTCCCTTATATCTTGCAGAAAGAATGGAGAAAAGAAGTAAGTGGGATATCGGAAGGAGTATCTTTGTCAACCTCTTTAAATGCCTGACTGTCGGTAATCACCAGTGCAGGCTTTTTTCCCAGTGAATCCAGCGTACTTTTGAGTTCTGTTTCCTTTACAACGATTGCAGTAGTTCCGGCATCCAGAAGATCGCGGATCGTCTGCTGCTGTGGGAGAATCAGCCTTCCCTTTGGCGCGGCAGAATCAATCGGAACAACAAGTACAATGAAATCTCCGGGGTTACAAGATCCCCGGACGATGAATCTGGAAGATTCTTCCGCAGGGACTAAAGTTCCGAGACGTTCTTTCAACTCATGAATATGAAGATTTTCAGTTGTATTGGTCCACAGGATATGCTCTAAAGGAATCTTATATTTCAGATGAGTGGACACGATCATTTCCTGATGTGTATGTTCCGATACCAGATCGGCTTTATTAAGGACGAGTAAGAGGGGAATATTCTTATCCTGTATGCGTGTAAGGATCGCATTGTCTGGCGGCGTAATTCCTGAGGTGCCATCGATCACGAGCACAGCGATGTCGGTCTTGTTCAGGACCTGATAAGCTTTCTGAATGCGGAGTTTTCCCAAGTTCGCCTTCATCGTCGAGCCCCGGGTGTCGATCATGACGATAGGGCCCAGTGGAAGCAGCTCCATGGATTTGAATACAGGATCGGTCGTTGTTCCGCGCATCGGATACGATCGCAAGATTCTGCCCGGTGAGAGCATTAATAAGACTTGATTTTCCGGCATTGCGTCTGCCGAAGATCACGATATGTACACGTTCTGAAGAAGGTGTGCTGTTTAAACTCATGATATGTTCCTCACTTTCTGACAGCTGTATATAAAAGCTGACTGTATAAAAGTTGATGTTACCTAAATATTCAAAGAATCGCCACGGTCTGTTACAACCTGATAGCCTATGGATTTCATCCGCATTTCCAGACAGTGTCTGCACTGGGAGGATTCATCACCGGTACAGATCTTATTATCATATAGAAGATAATCTTTCCGTACTTCCGTTGGTGAAAGGTTCGGCATTACGACATTGGCGCCTGCCAGGATTCCAAGTTCACGCCCCTTTGGGTGGATGGTTCCAAGTGCGGTTGTGGCAGGAAGTAAAACCTTCGGGATCATCAGCCGGATCAGGCCGAGCATATATAAAGTAAGTTCCAGTGTTCCCGCAGATTCTCCGGCAAACGGAGTGTCATGATGTGGGATAAACGGACCGATTCCGATCATGTGTGGATTCAGTTCTTTCATGAAGAGCATGTCTTCTGCAAGGTGCTCCAGAAGTCTGGTAAGGAGAGCCAACCATGAATCCGCAGCCAATCTGATAACCGATGTCCTTTAAATCCCGCAGACATTGCTGCCTGTGTTCAGGACTAAGGTTCGGTGGATGAAGCTTTCTGTAATGTTCGTGGTTATAAGTTTCATGCCGCAGAAGATAGCGGTCGGCGCCGGCATCATAGTAAGCCTGATAGCTATCTTTGGATTTTTCCCCGATGGAAAGTGTAATGGCACAGTCGGGATAGCGTTCTTTAATTATCCGGATCAAATGGATGATGCGTTCATCTGTATAATATCCGTCTTCGCCGCCCTGCAGGACAAAGGTGCGGAATCCAAGTTCATAACCTTCCTTACAGCACTTTAGGATATCGGCTTCTGACAGGCGGTACCGGTGTGCGTTGCCGTTGCTTTTCCGTATACCGCAGTACAGACAGTCGTTTTTACAATAATTGGTAAATTCGATCAGACCGCGGACGTAGACATCGTGTCCATAATAACGGTGGCGTTCTTCACGGGCCAGGGAAAAGAGATATTCGGAAAGTTCCGGAGTGTGTCCCTCGATCAGTGTGATCCATTCTTCTTTGGTCAGGGTCTGTTCTTTATGCAATTGATCGATCAGATATTTTAAAAGATAAGTTTGTTTCATTCATGAAAATCATTCCTTTGCCCGTATGTTATTGATCATAATATCTCACATTATTATAACAAACAATTACTTGCCGAACAATGTAAAGAAAAGAAGTGATATGCAGAAATAGAAAAATAAGATAAATATATTGAAAAATATAAATTGACAATTCATGCAGATGCGTTTTTAATAGAAGTATACAGATTAGTTACGGCGAATTAATGAATCATAAAGAAAGGAAGAAATCATGGGAATTGGTAAAAGAATATTAAGTGTACTGATCGGTATCCTCTTCATTATAAGTGTGTCGGTACTTGGAGGAAGTCTGCTTTGCAAAGCAGGTACTTGTCAAAGCAATCAGTCAGGCAGGGATTGATACGGCAATCTCTCATAGAATGATGGATGCAGTATTTGGCTATGCAGGAGCAGATGATACACAGTGGATTGCGAAGATACAGAACAAGATTGAGAAGAACGAGGAAGTACAGAAAATTACAGAAAAGGTCATGGATGAAATGGTGAATGATCTTTCAAAAGGAACGGGATATAAGGATGTAGATATTTCCAAAGAACTGAATCAGTTACTGGAAGACAGCATGAAAGAAATTAAGGATTCAAATCCAGAGTTAACGGAAGATATGCTGAAACTTATGAAGCAGCAGTTAAAAAGATGAGATGGATGACGTTCAGGATGTACTGAATAGTTATGCATCTAATCTGTATGGTAATATGAAAGATACCAGTACGATACAGGGAAAGTTGCCAGATTATATACGACGCTGGTATCAACGACCTGCCGGGCCGTATCGGGAGCAGCAGTTCTGCTCTGTGCAATCCTGACGGTATTGCTTGGGCATCCAAGACACAGAGGATTATTTTCACTCGGGTGGAAAGTTGGATTTGTGGAGGAATTTTGCCGGACTTATAGGAGTTATGGGAAGCCGGACTATGGGCTTCTTATCGGACAAGATGCTGGGGCGTACGGTAGATATAGGGTTAAAGTCATATTTCTGGATGGGCTGTATATTTGCCGGGGCGGGTGTGATATTCCTGCTTGCAGGGATTTATAATAAAGTGGAAAGACCAAAAAAAAGGATAGATGTAAATGAGTAACAGATTTTTTATAATGAAGTATTCGGAACATTTGATACAGAAGATATAGAAATGTAACAGAGTGAATGAACAGGATGTAAATGTAACAGGTATGAGAAAGGTTATATTTTACATCCTGTATCTTTTAGCAGTAATCGGATTGATTATAGGTGTTTTACATTACATACGGATAGCATACTGAAATATTATATGGGGCATGCTATCATAAAAATAATGTCTTTTTTCGTAGATGTATGGAATACAATAGAAAACAGAGGAGTTAATTCAGACATGGAAACACAACACATTATCCACAATTTTGAGCCAATCTATAATGAACATTCTAAGATTCTGATGCTCGGAACTATGCCATCGCCGAAATCCAGAGAAGTCGGATTCTACTATGGACACCCAAGAAACAGATTCTGGAAAGTTGTATCCGATGTCTGTGGCGAAGCGTATCCGGAGACGAGAGGGGCAAGATCGCATTTGCATTAAGAAATGGTATTGCAGTCTGGGATGTGCTGGCGGGGTGTGATATTAAAGGAGCAGATGACAGCAGCATCCGTAATCCACAGCCGAATGATCTGAGCCAGATCCTTGAATGTGCAGATATTAAGGCCATTTTTACGACAGGAACGAAAGCATTTCAACTATATAAGAAGTTTTGCTATCCTAAGACTGGGATTATGGCAATTGGATTGCCGTCTACGAGTCCGGCGAACTGCAGAACATCGTATGAGCAGTTGTTCGAGGCATATTCTGAAATTAAGAAATATATATAACAACGATGAAAATAAATAAGATTTAAGAAGGCGTATTAGAACATATGAACCGGGAAGAACGAGTAAGAATACTGATCGACCATCTGAAAAAAGAAAATACAGGTTATGCATCACTTGCAGATCCGGTAGATTATACCGGGAGAAGAAGACTTCTAAGAAGTCTTATGAATGTCCGCTGGCCGGGCGAGGCAGATCCGGAGTATACCAGAATCCAGGATGAACTGCTAAAGGAAGAAGCAGAACAGAAAGGAATCGTAGAATGGGGACAACTTCCGACTATCGGTGGACAATTCCCATGTGAGACGATCAAGAATGTGGATAAGATATCTCTCTGGCGGGGAGATATTACAAGACTTTCCGTAGATGCGATCGTAAATGCGGCGAACAGCCAGATGCTTGGATGTTTTGTGCCGTGTCATGGATGCATCGACAATGCGATCCATTCGGCAGCAGGTATCCAGCTTCGTAATGAATGTGCACAGATTATGGAAGCACAAGGACATGAAGAACCGACCGAAAAGCGAAGATTACAAAAGGATATAATCTCCCGGCGAAACATGTCATCCATACCGTAGGTCCGATTGTTGGCATGCAGGTGACAGAAAAGCAGGAAGAAGAATTAAAGTCGTGTTATCTGAATTGTATGAAACTGGCGGAAAAAGAAGGACTTAAGTCGATTGCATTTTTGCTGTATCTCAACGGGAGAATTCCATTTCCCGAATAAACTGGCGGCAGAGATTGCGGTGAAGACGGTGGACAAGTTCTGTCTTCTTCAAAAACTGGAAAGAGTGATTTTCAACGTATTTAAAGAAGAGGACTATAATATATATAAGAAGATATTTGCATAAGAGTAAAGGAACAAGAGAGGAAATAAAGAAATGGACAATCTGGTATTCAGTTTAAATGCAACAGTCCCCATTTTCTTAATGATGATACTGGGACTGTTCTTCAATAAGATCGGGTGGATGGATGAGGAATTTGCTAATAAGATGAACAAATTCGTCTTCCGGATACCACTGCCGGTATTATTATTCGGCGATCTGGCGGTCGTAGATATCAAGGAAGCGTGGGATACGAAATTTGTAATCTTCTGTTTTATTATTACATTGATCAGTATCACGATCGCAATCGGAATCTCCTGCCTGTTGAATGACAGAAGTATTCAGGGAGAATTTATCCAGGGAGCGTACAGAAGCAGTGCGGCACTTCTGGGGATCGCATTTATCCAGAATATCTATGGTAATTCCGGTCAGGCACCGCTTATGATCATTGGAAGTGTGCCGCTTTATAATATTATGGCGGTGGTTGTACTGTCATTTTTCAAGCCGGGACAAAAAAGGCATGGATAAAGCACTGATCAAGAAGACAGTGATCGGTATCATTACGAATCCAATCATCATCGGTATTGTGGCAGGTCTGTTATGGTCGGCACTGAAACTTCCGATGCCGGTGATCTTACATAAGGCCGTCAGCAGTATCGGCGGCGTAGCAACACCGATGGGACTGATGGCGATGGGAGCTACATTTGACATTAAGAAAGCATTTGGCAAGATTAAACCGACCGTGATCGCTGCGTTTATCAAATTAGTGGGATTTGTAGCAGTGTTCATGCCGCTTGCAGTGGCAACCGGGTTTCGGAGAGAAACTGATCGCAATCTTAGTCATGCTCGGATCGGCAACAACAGTCAGCAGTTTTGTGATGGCAAAAAATATGGGACATGAAGGAGTTGTGTCTTCGAGTGTAGTTATGCTGACGACTATGTGCAGCGCATTTACCCTGACGGGATGGCTCTATATCATGAAGTGTTTCGGATTGGTGTAACCCTTAAGAGTTTCTGAAAATCCCTAAAATCCTTGACAAATGGGGATTCGATGGCTATCATATTCAGTAGTTTATACGTAAAGGCATTGATGAAGAGGAGTATAATGAAGGTGGTACCGCGACTACAATCGCCCTTTACGTCGATGTAAAGGGTTTTTTCATTTAATAAAAAAATGTGAAAAATGTGTGAAATGAGGAGGAAACTATGAGCGAAAACCTGGAAAAGACTTACAATCCCAAAGCGATTGAAGCAAAATTATATGAAAAATGGTGTGATAACAAATATTTCCACGCCGAAGTAGACAGAAGTAAGAAACCATTTACAACAGTAATGCCACCTCCTAATATTACAGGAAAGCTTCACATGGGTCATGCACTTGACAATACACTGCAGGATATCCTGATCCGCTACAAGAGAATGCAGGGATACAATGCACTGTGGATTCCTGGAACAGACCATGCGGCTATTTCTACAGAAGTAAAGGTTACCAATCAGTTAAAAGAAGAAGGAATTGACAAGCATGAGCTTGGAAGAGAGGGCTTCTTAAAGAGAACATGGGAATGGAAGAAGGAATATGGTGGAACTATCACAAGCCAGTTAAAGAAGATTGGTTCATCATGTGATTGGGACAGAGAGAGATTCACTATGGATGAAGGCTGTTCTAAGGCTGTTCAGGAAGTATTTATCAAGCTCTATGAGAAAGGACTTATATACAAGGGCTCAAGAATTGTTAACTGGTGTCCGGTATGTAATACTTCTCTATCCGATGCAGAAGTTGAGCATGAGGAACAGGACGGACATTCTGGCACATCAAATATCCAATCGTTGGAACAGATGATTATCTGGAGATTGCAACAACACGACCGGAGACATTACTTGGAGATACTGCAATCGCAGTTCACCCGGATGATGAAAGATACAAAGACATCGTAGGAAAAATGTGTAAACTGCCTCTGACAGACCGTGAGATTCCGATCGTTGCAGATTATTATGTAGACAAAGAGTTCGGAACAGGTGCTGTTAAGATCACACCAGCACATGACCCTAACGACTTTGAAGTTGGAAAACGTCACAACCTGCCAGAACTTAACATCATGAACGATGATGCTACGATCAACGAGAGTATGGTGGAAAATATGCCGGAATGGACCGCTACGAAGCAAGAAAAGCCATGGTAGCTGACCTGGAAGAGCAGGGATACCTGGTAAAAGTTGTTCCACATTCTCATAACAATGTAGGAACTCACGACCGCTGCCATACAACCGTAGAGCCGATGATCAAACAGCAGTGGTTCGTAAAGATGGAAGAGCTGGCAAAACCAGCCATCGAAGCAATCAAGAACGGCGATTTAAGAATCGTACCGGAACGTTTCAACAAGATCTACCTGCACTGGCTGGAGAATATCCGTGACTGGTGTATTTCCCGTCAGATCTGGTGGGGACACAGAATCCCGGCTTACTACTGTGATGAGTGCGGTGAAGTGTCGTTGGACAGGCGCACCGGAGAAATGCCCGAAATGTGGATGCACACACTTTACACAGGATGAAGATACTCTGGATACCTGGTTCAGTTCTGCGCTGTGGCCATTCTCAACACTTGGATGGCCGGACAAAACACCGGATCTGGACTACTTCTATCCCACAGATGTTCTTGTAACCGGCTACGACATTATTTTCTTCTGGGTTATCCGTATGGTATTCTCCGGCTACGCTCACACCGGAAAGGCACCGTTCCACACCGTATTTATCCACGGTCTGGTGCGTGACTCACAGGGACGTAAGATGAGTAAATCTCTTGGAAATGGTATCGATCCGCTGGAAGTTATTGATAAATACGGCGCAGATGCACTTCGCCTGACACTGATCACAGGAAATGCACCTGGAAACGACATGCGTTTCTACTAACGAACGTGTAGAGGCTAGCCGTAACTTTGCCAATAAGGTATGGAATGCTTCAAGATTTATCATGATGAACCTGGATGAAAAAGAATTGAAGAAACCGGCGAACTTTGAAAAACGTCCTGCAGACTGCTGGATCATGTCAAAATGCAACAGCCTTGTAAAAGATGTTACAGAAAATATGGATAAGTTCGAACTTGGCATCGCACTTTCAAGATTTACGACTTTATGTGGGATGAATTCTGTGACTGGTACATTGAGATGGCAAAATATCCGATCTATCATGCAGATGAAGATCCGGAAGCAGCCAATGCGGCACTGTGGACATTAAGAGAAGTCCTGAAGAAATCACTGAAACTGCTGCATCCATATATGCCGTTCGTTACAGAAGAGATCTACAGCAAGTTAGTACCGGAAGAAGAATCACTGATGATGTCTGACTGGCCGGTATATGAAGAAGAGTGGAACTTAACGTACGTGCCGAGATGAACGTTCCAAATTCAAGAAAAGCTACAGCATTCGTTGTATGTGAGGATGAAGAACTGGGAGCAGGACTTGCACTTCTTGGACATGCTGCACAGAACATGGCAGCTCTGAACGAACTGGTAATCCAGAAAGACAAGAGCGGTATTGCAGACGATGCAGTATCTATCGTAGTTCCGGATGCAACCGTATACCTTCCACTGGAAGAGCTGATCGACTTTGAACAGGAGATCGAGCGTCTGACAAAAAGAAGAGGCAAGACTTACCAAAGAAATCGCACGTTCTAACGGTATGTTGAATAACGAGAAATTCGTAAGTAAAGCACCTGCTGCAAAGGTTCAGGAAGAAAGAGACAAACTGGAGACCTACCAGCAGATGATGGCACAGGTAAAAAGAAAGACTGGAAGGATTAAAAGTAAAACAGTCATAAACAATACATTTCCGCAGTTATCGGTAACAGGATAACTGCGGATTAGATATCAAAGGGATTATATGAAAAAAACTTCAGTTAAAAAAAACCGGATATCAAGGGTAAAATCCGCAAAATAAAAAAATTTGAAGAAAGAGGATGTCATTGCATACTGGAAAGGCAGACATGAACGACGTGAGAGAATACTGGAAGCAAGACGCAACAGTGCATTTGCAAAGAAGATGCAGCCGGTCTATGCATTCATGAATAGATTCTCTTTGATATTTCATGCGTTGCTTGCATGCATCATTAACTTTGTAATAGAAGCAATTTCCAGACACTCCGTTGTTGCAGCCTGGGACTATATGACAGGAACACCGCTGGTATTTTTATACAATGCATTTATGATCTTTGTGACATTTTCGATTGTATATCTGTTCAAACGAAGGATATTTGTCCGTATGATCATCGGTGCGATCTGGATGATTCTTGGAATCGCGAATGGTTATATCCTGTTAAAGAGAGTTACACCGTTCAATGCACAGGATCTTAAGATCGCAGGGGATGGAATTGCGCTGATCAATAATTACTGTAATGGATTTGAAGTGGTTGTGATCGCTGTCGGAGCGGTAGCACTTCTGATCTGGCTGATATCTATGTGGAGACGCGGTGGGCAGTATGCAGGTAAGATACATCATATTGCAGCACTGATCGGAATTATTGTATGTGGCGTTCTTTACACTTTTGTAACGAATATAGCAATAGATAAACGAGTGGTATCTACTTATTTTGGAAATATTGCATTTGCTTATGAGGATTATGGTCTTCCATACTGCTTCTCGGCAAGTCTTTTAACACGGGAATCAGTGAGCCAAATGGATATACGAAGAAAGCAATGGCAAAGATTGACAAGGACGGAGAATTAAATCAGACGGCTACGAGCCGTTCTTCTGATGAACTTCCGAATATCATTGTTGTGCAGCTGGAGTCATATTTTGACGTCGCAAACGCAGAGTTTTTCACCACATCTGAAGATGCATGCCCGAATCTGCACAATTTATATCAGAATTATTCAAACGGATATTTTAAAGTACCGTCTGTAGGAGCAGGTACGGCAAATACAGAGTTTGAAGTGCTGACAGGTATGAACCTTCGTTATTTCGGACCTGGAGAATATCCGTATAAGACCTATTCAAAAAAACATCCGACGGAGAGTGCGGCGACAGCGCTTGCCTCTCTTGGATACGGAACACATGCATTACATGATAACACAGGAAATTTCTATAGCCGTGCCAATGTATTTAATAACATGGGATTTGATACATTTACCAGTAAGGAGTTTATGAATGTCCTGCAGACGACAGAGAATGGATGGGCAAAAGATGAGATCCTGACACAGCATATTATGGAAGCCATGGATACAACAAAAACAGGAAGATTTTGTATTTACTGTCAGTGTACAGGGACATGGAAACTATCCGGAGACACAGGTGATCGAGAATCCGAAGATCAAGGTTGAAGGAATCGAAGACGAAGCGCTGAAAAATAAATGGGAATATTATGTTAACCAGGTCTATGAGATGGATCAGTTCGTAGGTGATCTGATCAAGGCAGTGGAAGAAAGAAATGAACCATCTGTTGTCGTATTCTACGGAGATCATTTACCGACTATGGGACTTACCGCAGAAGATTTAAAGAGCCGTTATCTCTATAACACAAATTATGTGATCTGGGATAACATCGGACTTCAGAAGCATGATAAGAATATCCCGGCATATCAGCTGATGTCAGAGGTACTGAACAGACTGGATATCCATTCCGGTACCGTATTCAATTATCATCAGCAGAGAAAGGGAACAAAGAATTACCTTTCAGATCTGGAACTCCTGCAGTATGATATCCTGTATGGAAAGCAGTATGTATATAACGGAAAAGCACCAATCACCGAAGGCCATATGGTGATGGGAATCCGTAATGTGTCACTGAGCAGTATTGTTCCGCAGTTGAACAGTGGATATAGTCTGTACGGTGAGAACTTCACAAAATACAGCCGCGTATATGTCAATGGTGAAAAGCAGAAGAGCAGCTTCCTGAATAATACGCGTATTAATCTGTCGGAGACAGAATTAAAAGACGGTGATGTGATTCAGGTTGGACAGGTTGGTTCCAGTGATACGATATTCCGGATGTCGGATAAGTACACATATCAGAACGGACAGCTTGTAAAACAGGAAGGCACAGCAACCGATAAGAGCAAATCTTGGGTGGATCAGGATTATGATGTTAACTAAAAAGAACCGGAAACGTTCACATATGAAGAGGCAGCAGCGTATATCGAAGAAATTCCGAAATTTACAAAGAAACATACGCTGGAGCACACAAAAACGTTTTTTAAAAAGATTGGGTAATCCGGCGGCGGACAGAAAAATTGTCCACGTCGCCGGTACAAATGGAAAAGGGTCTGTATGTGCATACTTACAGGCCATACTTATGGCAGAGGGAAGAGAACAGGGTTCTTTACATCCCCTCATCTTGTATCTGTAAATGAGCGGATACGGGTAGATAATATACAGATTGATAATGAGACATTTCTGAAGATGTTTCGAAAAGTTTTAAAGATAGTACGTCAGATGGTGGAAGACGGGATCGAACATCCTTCGTATTTCGAATTTCTATTTGGAATGGGTATGACAGCATTTGCAGAGACAGATGTAGAATATATCATTCTGGAGACGGGACTTGGCGGACGGCTGGATGCGACAAACGCAATAGACAATCCGGCACTTGCCATCATAACATCAATCAGTCTGGATCATACGGCGATCCTCGGTGATACGATCGAGAAGATTGCGGGTGAGAAAGCCGGAATTATTAAGCCGGGTGTTCCGGTGTTCTTTGACGGAAGCAGTAAAAAAGCAGCGGAAGTCATTAAGGCAAAAGCTTCGGAACTGGGCGTATCTTGTAGAGAAGTTACGAAAAATGCGTATGAAATTCAGGAAGTTCACCGCAAATATATTGCATTTTCCAGACGGAGTGCGTATGATAAAGATGTTATCTTTCAGGTACCGATGTGCGGATGTTACCAGGCGATGAATGCAGAGCTTGCACTGGAGGCGTCGGAATATCTGCTTGCGGGAGAAGAGATACATATGGACCGGTGGAAGGAAGCACTTGCAGAACTTCACTGGGAAGGAAGAATGGAACGGGTAGGAGCACATATTACCGTAGACGGTGCACATAACCCGGGCGCAATGGAAGCGTTTGTAGAAAGCGTAAAAGCACTGGATGAGTCCGAACGCGGAGAAATGGTATTACTATTTTCAGCAGTATCGGATAAAAAGTACGATCAGATGATAGAATATCTGTGTGAGAATCTGGATGTGAAAGCTTATGTTGTCACACAGATCGAGGACGAAAGAGGTGTTCCGGCAGAGGAACTTGCTGATGTCTTCCGAAGATACACAGACAGACCGGTGTACTGTAAAGAACGATTAGAAGATGCCGTGAGAACGGCAATGAATGAACGGGGAGAGACGGGAGAGATATACTGTCTTGGCTCTTTGTACCTCGTAGGAATGATGAAGAAGTTACTGGCAGGAGGTGCCATAGATGCTTGATTTTGAAGAAGAATTAAAGAAGTTCCAGCCAAGTCTGGAAGTAGAGGAACTGGGAGATGCGATTTACCAGGATGATCTGACAGACATGACAGATCTTTTAAGAGAAGTAATCGAACAGACAAAGCAGGATGATCCACAGTAAACTGCGGTAGAGAGAATATAGAGGGAAGTATATGGATTACACAACAAAACTGGCGTATCAGTCGAATTACTGGTATAATGACGGACTTAACAAAGCGAATATCCGGGATCTGACCGGTGCCATTACATCGCTTAAGAAGAGTTTACAATATAACAGAGATAATATTGCGTCAAGAAATCTTCTGGGACTTGTTTATTATGGACGAGGCGATGTGGTAGAAGCGCTGGCAGAATGGGTCTTAAGCAAGAATCTTCAGCCTAAGGAGAATATTGCGAATTATTATATCCAGAAAGTAAAAGAAAAAAGAGATGATCTGGACAGAATCAATCAGGCTATAAAAAGATATAATCAGGCTTTGGATTACTGTTATCAGAGATGTGAAGATCTGGCGGTTATGCAGCTTAAGAAAGCAATCGAGATGCATCCGACGTATGTGAAAGCATACCAGCTTCTGGCGCTCCTTTACATTATGGAAGAACAGTATGCAGAAGCAAGAAAGAATATCCGGATCGCTCACAAACTGGATAAGACCGACGATATCACGATGCGTTACATGCATGAGTTGAATCAGGTACGGAAGTCAAGAAACATCCGCCTGATAGACGATAAAGATACCGGAAAGAAGAAAAAGGGCAGACAGACAGTTACTTATAATATCGGAAATGAGACAATCATTCAACCGGTTGCTTCAGGATTAAAAAGATAATGTCGGCCTGCATACAATGGTTAATATTGCAATCGGTGTTATTGTAGGTGTGGCAGTTATGGGATTCTTAATCATGCCGGCTGTGTCTGCATCAAGACAGAGTAAGCTGAATAAGCAGACCGTTAAGTTCAGTGATCAGATCGCAACTCAGAAATCTCAGATCAGTGCACTGAAAAAAGAGCTGGATAATTACCGGAGCAGCAGTAAAGAAGCAGAGAATCAGCAGCAGACAGCAGAGATCACAAAGACAAGCTATGAATCACTGATGACCGTTATATCTCATTATTCAACCGGAGATATGAGTAATTCGGCACTGGCAGAGGAACTTCTGACGATTAATTCAGAGACACTTGGAGCATCGGGAAAAGAAGAGTATGATACACTGACAGGAAAGATATATCCAAGAGTCTGTGAGAGTCTGTATGTAACATCACAGAAGAATTATCAGGTGGCAAATTATGATACGGCGGTGACGAATCTGGAGCAAGTCGTACAGATGGACGAAGGATATCAGGATGGTGCGGCTATGCTTCTTCTTGCACAGTCCTATGAAAAACAGGGTAAGCAGGATAAGGCGAATACGTATTATCAGAAGATCATCGAAAAAATATAACGGGACAGAGGCAGCAACAGAGGCACAGAATGCTCTTGATGTACAAAATGCCAAAAAAGACCAAAGACAATAATAATTAGAAAATGTACGAAAGAAAAGGATATACACGGTAAAGTGTATGTCCTTTTCTTTTATACTTAAGTATGTAAGGGGAGTATGTAACATGAAATATCAGGTACAGGAAAATTGTCTTACTATATTTTTACCGGGGGAGCTGGATCATCATAATGCAGAAGAGATACGAAAAGAATCAGATCATCTGATTGAACACAATCACATACGTTATGTGATCTTTGACTTTGCGGATACAAAATTCTGTGACAGTTCCGGAATCGGAGGATCATGGGTCGTTACAGAAAGATCTATATGCTGGGCGGTGAAGTGTGTGCGGTACATACAAGCGAGAGGATCAGGAAGATTCTTATGATGTCAGGAGTAACAAAGATTATGCAGATTTATGAGGAGGAGAAATAAATGGAAAATACCA
>VOFB01004448.1_pt1 | contig 29371 bp, 42 predicted proteins | sample 5384141 | NCBI WGS metagenome assembly VOFB01 (sample SAMN12384721, study PRJNA508395) | human gut metagenome | isolation source: healthy gut A | host: Homo sapiens | reverse complement strand
GATGACCATGCCCTCGTAGACCTTTTCGCCAGCGCCCACCAGCAGAGTACCACGCTGCTGTGCGTTGAACAGGCCGTAGGTGACAGCCTCGCCGGTCTCAAAAGCTGACCAGAGAACCGGTGGAGCGGTTGGCGATCATGCCAGCCCAGACGTCATAGCCGTCGAAGATCTGGTTGAGGATGCCCTCGCCGTGGGTATCGGTCAGGAACTGGTTGCGGTAGCCGAACAGGCCGCGGCTGGGCATCCGGAACTCCAGGCGGACACGGTCGGTGCCCAGGGACTCCATCTGCTGCAGAACGGCCTTGCGCTGGCCCAGGCCGGTCATGATGACAACGTGCTCCATAGGCTCGTAGGTCTTGCCGTCGATGACCTTGGTCAGAACATGCGGGGAGAGACCTGCAGCTCATAACCCTCACGGCGCATGGTCTCGATGAGGATGGACAGGTGCATCTCGCCACGGCCCATGACACGGAACGAATCGGTGGTGGCAGAGTCTTCCACTTTCAGAGCAACGTCTTTCAGCAGCTCTTTCTGCAGGCGGTCACGGATCTGACGGCTGGTGACGAACTTGCCCTCACGGCCAGCCAGGGGGCTGTCGTTGACAGAAAACGTCATCTCAACGGTCGGGTCGTTGATCTTGACAAAGGGCAGCGGCTCCACCTGGGAGGGGCTGCACAGGGTGTTGCCGATGGTGACATCGGGCAGGCCGGAGAATGCGACGATATCGCCTGCGGTGATGTTGTCGCAGGGCTGACGGCCGTTGGCCTGGAAGTCATACAGCTTGGTCAGGCGGCCGCGCATCTTCAGGTCGGGATCGTGCCAGTCGCAGACGACGACTTCCTCGCCCACCTTGGCCACGCCGTTCTGGATGCGGCCAATGCCGATGCGGCCGACGAACTCGTTGTAGTCCACGGAGGACACCAGCATCTGGAACGGAGCCGCGGGGTCGCCCTCAGGCGGCTTGATGGTGCTCAGCAGGGTATCGAACAGGGGGATCAGGTCGGTGCCGGGCACATCCGGGTCAAGGCTTGCAGTGCCATGACGGCCGCAGCAGAACAGCATGGGGCAGTCCAGCTGCTCATCGGTAGCGCCCAGGTCCATCAGCAGGTACAGGACTTCGTCGATGACTTCCTTGATGCGGGCATCGGGGCGGTCGATCTTGTTGATGGCCACCACCAGACTCAGGTTCTGCTGCAGGCCTTCTGCAGCACGAAACGGGTCTGGGGCATGCAGCCCTCAGCAGCGTCCACCAGCAGCAGAACGCCGTTGACCATCTTCAGCACGCGCTCGACCTCGCCGCCGAAGTCGGCATGGCCCGGAGTATCGACAATATTGATCTTGACACCCTTGTAGGTGCAGGAGCAGTTCTTGGCCAGAATAGTAATGCCACGCTCACGCTCGATATCGCCGCTGTCCATGACACGCTCGGCGACAACCTGGTTATCACGGAATGCACCGCTCTGATGCAGCATTGCGTCCACCAGGTGGTTTTGCCGTGGTCAACGTGAGCGATAATGGCAACGTTGCGCAAATCGTTACGAACCATAAAAACAACCTCTCTATTTTGAATCTTGTGTAGAAGTTACGTCATACATTTTTCAGTTTATCGCAATTCAGGGTGGTTTGTCAAGATTGTCTAAAAAATTTTTCAAGGTTTCGGCGTTTTGCCCGAGAAACACGCTGCGATTTGGGCAGAAGACAACCGACGAATGTGGTATAATTGGACTGGAATCCAAACCGTACCGGGAGGTGTGTTTATGAAACTGACATTTTTGGGTGCGAACCATGAAGTAACAGGCAGCTGTACACTGCTGGAAGCAGCCGGGCAGCGCTACCTGATCGACTGCGGCATGGAACAGGGCAAGGACATCTACGAGAACCAGCCCATCCCGGTGGCCCCAGGTGAGATCGACGGTGTGCTGACGACGCATGCCCACATCGACCACACCGGTCTGCTGCCATTGCTGGTGCGCAACGGCTTCCGGGGTAAAATTTACGCCACCAAGCCGACCACGGAGCTGTGCGACATTATGCTGCGGGACTCGGCGCACATTCAGGAATTTGAAGCTGAGTGGAAAAACCGCAAGGCAAAGCGTGCCGGTGACGCCCCGGTTGAGCCGATGTACACGGTGCAGGACGCCGAAGCGGCCATGAAGCTGTTCATCGGCGTGGATTATGAGACGAAAGTGGAGCTGGCCCCCGGGCTGGAGATCCGCTTTGTGGATGTGGGCCATTTGCTGGGCTCCTCCAGCATCGAGATCTGGGTCACGGAAAACGGCAGCACCACCAAGCTGGTCTTCTCGGGGATATCGGCAACACCAACCAGCCCCTCATCAAGGACCCGGCCTACATCACGGACGCCGACTATGTGGTGATGGAATCCACTTACGGCGACCGCCTCCACGGCCCCAAGCCCGATTATGTGGCGGAGCTGAGCAAGATTTTACAGCGGACGTTCGACCGGGGCGGCAATGTGGTCATCCCGAGCTTTGCAGTGGGCCGCACCCAGGAACTGCTCTACTTCATCCGCGAGATAAAGGAAAAGAACCTGGTCACCGGCCACGGCTGCTTCCCGGTGTACATCGACAGCCCGCTGGCCATCGAGGCCACTCGCATTTTCCAAAACACGGATGAAGAATGTTACGATACCGAGACCCGGGCGTTGCTGGACGCCAACATCAATCCGATCCAGTTCCCGGGGCTGCGGGTCAGCATTACCAGTGACGAATCCCGGATGATCAACACCGACCCCGTGCCGAAGGTCATCATCTCGGCCAGCGGCATGTGTGAAGCGGGCCGTATCCGCCACCACCTCAAGCACAACCTCTGGAGGAAGGAATGCACCATCCTCTTCGTGGGCTATCAGGCCGTGGGTACTCTGGGCCGCACCTTAATAGATGGGGCCACCACCGTCAAGCTCTTCGGCGAATCCATCGAGGTGCAGGCGGAGATCTGCCAGCTCACCGGCCTTTCGGGTCACGCCGACAGGGAGGGCCTGCTGAAGTGGGTCAACTCCTTTGAGCCGAAGCCCAAGCGGGTGTTCATCATCCACGGCGAGGACGAGGTGGAGAACATCTTTGCCCAGACCCTCAAAGAGCAGGGCTTCACGGCCAGCGCACCCTACAACGGCGAGCAGTGGGGCATCGGGGCCGAGGGCGCTGTCTGCATCAAGGAGGGCAATCGTGTCCACATTGAGCATCGGCTCGGCGAGAGTGCAAGCCGTGCCGCCACCGTCTTCCAGCGGCTGGTCAACGCCGGTAAGCGGCTGCTCCGCGTCATCGAGCACAACGAGGGCGGTGCCAACAAGGACCTGGCCAAGTTTGCCGACCAGATCAACGCCCTGTGCGACAAGTGGGACCGATAACGGCAAGCCAGATCATCATAGGGAAAACAATAAGATAAACCAAAAAAGCACCGTGGTTCCGAAGAGCCACGGTGCTTTTTGCATGGAGCGGGCAATGGGAATCGAACCCACCTCCTCAGCTTGAAGGCTGATATACTAGCCGATGTACGATGCCCGCATTTGCAGGGAATAGTATAGCATGTTCCGGCGCAAATGTCCAGCCCAATTTTTGTGTGTTCCTTAAAGCACCGGAAAAGAATTCCGGAACGGCCTTGCTTTTCCATACGGCTCTGCTACAATAGAAAAGAACGGAGGTAGAGAGGATGGAGCCGGAAGCAGAAATCATTCGTGCGCAGCTGTTTGCCTTGCAGGATGAAACATACCGCACCTTTCACAGTGCGTTGATGCCCACCGTGCCGCCGGAAACGGTGATTGGCGTGCGCGTTCCGGCTCTGCGCAGGCTGGCAAAACAGCTCGCGGGCACAGCGCAGGCAGAGGTGTTTTTACAGGCCCTGCCGCATGGATACTACGAAGAGAACAACCTCCACGCGTTCCTGATCGAACTTATCCGGGACTACGACAGGGCGCTGGCTGAAACGGAAGCGTTCCTGCCCTACATCAACAACTGGGCTACCTGCGACTGCTTCTGCCCCAGAGTGTTTGCAAAGCACAAGAAGGAACTGCTGGTGCCCATTCGCCGCTGGCTGGATTCGGGCGAGGTGTACACCGTGCGCTATGGCATGGAGATGCTGATGCGCTATTATCTGGATGATGCATTCCGGCCGGAATATCTGGAATGGTGGCCGATGTGCGCAGCACGGAATACTATATCAATATGATGCGGGCATGGTATTTTGCCACAGCACTGGCAAAACAGCCGGATGCCGCGCTGCCGTGGCTCACAGAAAAGCGGCTGGATCTGTGGACCCACAACAAAGCCATCCAGAAAGCGGTGGAAAGCCGCCGCATTCCGCCCGGAATGAAGCAGCTGCTGCGCGGTCTACGCGTCCGTTCCGGAACGCTTTGAAATCTCCGCGCAGATTTCCTGTTTACTTTATGCAGGTTTTATTGTAAAATAAACTATAGTAAAAATGCCGGGGTATGCCCCGACGGAAGATAGAACAGGCGGTGTTTGGATTATGGCATTGAAATATCAGCGTATCCTTCTTAAGATCAGCGGCGAGGCACTCGGCGGCGAAAAGGCACGGGCTTCGATGAGCCGACCATGGACGCCATCTGCGGCGGCGTAAAGAAGGCCCATGAGCTGGGCGTGCAGATCGGCATCGTGGTAGGCGGCGGCAACTTCTGGCGCGGCCGTTCCAGCGGCAGGATGGAGCGCACGCTGGCCGACAAGATCGGGATGCTGGCAACGGTGATGAACGCTCTGGCCGTCTCCGACAAGCTGGAGCAGCTGGGTGTGCAGACCGAGGTGTTCACCTCCATCACCATGCCGCAGGTAGCTCCGGCTTTCACCCGCAAGGACGCTCTCCGCGCAATGGACGAGGGCAAGATCGCCATCTTCGGCGGCGGTACGGGCAACCCCTTCTTCTCCACCGACACGACCACTGCCCTGCGCGCCGTTGAGGTGAGCGCAGACATCATGTTCAAGGCCACGATGGTGGACGGTGTCTATGACAAGGACCCCCACAAGTACCCCGACGCCAAGAAGTACGAGACCCTTACCTTTACCAAGGTGCTGGAAGACCGTCTGGCTGTTATGGACGGCACTGCCGCCACCCTCTGCCGGGACAACAAGCTCCCCATCCTCGTGTTCGATCTGGCCGACCCCGACAACATTGCCCGTGCCGTGCAGGGCGAGAATGTGGGCACGCTGGTTTACGAGGGCTGAGATAATATCCCGAACGCCATCATAGAATGAACCAGCCGCGCTTTGGCTGGTTAATGATAAGAAACAGGAGACTAGGACAATGAGCAGCAACACCAAGGCATTTGAAGAGAAGATGAAGAGCTCTGTGGAGCATCTGAACCGTGAGCTGGCGCTGTGCGTGCAGGCCGCGCAAACCCCGCTGTGCTGGATAAGGTCAGCGTGGATTACTATGGTGCGCCCACTCCCATCCAGCAGGTGGCATCCGTGGCCGTCAGCGAGGCCCGCACCCTGACCATTACTCCCTGGGACCGCAGCCTGCTGCGCGCCATCAGCAAGGCCATCATGGCCAGCGATGTGGGCATCACCCCCATTGACGACGGTCAGACCATCCGCCTGAACTTCCCGGCTCCCAACGAGGAGCGCCGCAAGCAGCTGGCTAAGGAAGTCTCCAAGCTGGGCGAGGAGGCCAAGGTGGCTGTCCGCAATGTCCGCCGCGAGGCCATGGACAAGGCCAAGGCTATGAAGAAGACCGGTGAGCTGACCGAGGACACCCAGAAGACGATGGAAGAGGATGTCCAGAAGCTGACGGACAAGTATATCAAGAACATTGACGCCGCTGTTGAAGAAAAGCAGAAAGAGATCATGTCCGTCTGATCGGCCGCGGTAAACGAAAACAGGAGGTGCCGTGCGCTTGGAACAGGTGCGCGGCACTTTTTTCCAGACCCGGGGAGGGGAGACCCTCTCCGCAAACGCAGGAGGATCTTTCATGAACCATCCCAAAGAATTTGCCGAGGGCCTGTCCATCGGCATCATTATGGACGGCAACGGCCGCTGGGCCAAGCAGCGGGGCCTGCCCCGCACGGCCGGGCACAAAAAGGGCGCCGCCGTCTTCCAGGACATCGCCAACTACTGCGAGGAGCTGGGGGTTTCGTCGGTGTATTTCTACGCGTTCTCGACGGAAAACTGGAAGCGCCCGCTGGAAGAAGTCAGCGCCATCATGAAGCTGTTTGGCGAGTACCTGCTCAAAGGCTTCAATTATAAGGACCGCAACATCCGCATCAAGTTCCTGGGTGACCGCGCCGCGCTGGATCCCAAGCTCCAGAAGCTGATGAACGAGCTGGAGGAAGACTCCGCTCACAAGACGGGCATGACCCTGAACATTGCCGTCAACTACGGCGGCCGCCCGGAGATCGTGCGGGCGGCCCGGCAGCTGGCCGAAAAGTCAAGGCCGGGGAGCTTCAGCCGGAGGACATCACCGAGGAGATGATGTCGGACGCCATGTACACCACCGGCCAGAAAGACCCGGATTTCATCCTCCGTCCCTGCGGGCGAGAAGCGGCTGTCCAACTTCATGCTCTGGCAGGCGGCCTATTCCGAGCTGGTAGAGATGGATGTTCTCTGGCCTGATTTCACCCGCGACGACCTGGACGCCGCCATCACGGAATTCAACAAGCGCTCCCGTCGGTTCGGCGGCATCTGAACAAAAGCCGCCCCGGCAGATTTCCAAAGGAGAAACAAAACCCTATGAAAACACGAATCATCACAGCCGTGGTGGGCCTGATCGTTCTGGCAGGCGTCCTGTTCACCTTCGATACGCTGGTGTTCAATCTGGTCATCGCGGCCATCACCCTCATCGCCCTGCATGAAATTTACTCTGCGCTGGGTTTTGAAAAGCAGGACTGGCCGCTGCTGGCTGTTCTGGTGCCCTACACACTGCTCATCATGCTGTCGAGCTACAGCTCTGCCGGGCGATGGTGATGCCCGCTTCCTTCCTCGTGGTGCTGTTCTATGCCATCTACCTTGTAGTGCGCAACGGCTATCAGCTACCAGAAAGCCAGCGGCCTCGCGATGTTTTCGGGCATTGTGATCTTCTGCTTCTACTCGTTCATCCGGCTCAAGGAGCTGCTGCCGGTGGAGGAGTACGGCTACGACGCCGTCTTCTTCATCCTGCTCATCCTTTGCTTCGCCTGGGGCGGCGATACCTGCGCCTACTTCGCGGGCCGCGCCTTTGGCAAGCATAAGCTCTGCCCGGTGGTCAGCCCCAAAAAGACGGTGGAGGGTGCTATTGGCGGCGTGCTGGGTACTATGGTGTTCGGTGTGCTGATCACGGTCATCTACTCCATCGCAGCAGACCGGATGGAAGAGTTCACCCGCTCCAACATTGGTATATCCATGTATGTTATCATTGCGCTGCTGGCCTGTGTGGCTGCGGTGCTGGGCATCTACGGCGACCTGTTCGCCAGCGTGGTCAAGCGCCAGTGCGGCATCAAGGACTACGGCACCATTTTCCCGGGGCACGGCGGCATCCTTGACCGCTTCGACAGCGTGATGTTCATCGCGCCCTTCGTCACCATGGTGGTCATTGCAGCATTCTATCAATTAAAATCAGCAGGAGATAGATTCTTTATGGCTAAAAAATCACGCTGCTGGGCTCTACCGGCTCCATCGGCACCCAGAGTCTCGATGTCATCCGCGCTCAGGGGTATGAGGTGTTCGGCCTGTCGGCTCACAGCCAGACGGATAAAATTTTGCAGCAGATAGAAGAATTCCACCCGAAATACGTCTGTATGACCAGTGAGGCCGGTGCCGAAAAGCTTTCGGCTGCGCTGGCAGGCCGCGCCGATGCACCCAGGCTCCTGACTGGCCCGGAGGGCCTGAAGGCCCTCGCCGCGATGGACGGCCCGGACGTGGTGCTGAACAGCGTGGTGGGCATCGCGGGCCTCGGAGCAAGCCTTGCCGCCATCGAGAGCGGCCATGACCTGGCCCTCGCCAACAAGGAAAGCCTCGTCACCGGAGGCCATCTCGTCACTCCGGGCTGTGGCGAAGCACGGCGTCAAGCTGCTGCCTGTGGACAGTGAGCACTCGGCCATCTTCCAGTGCCTGCAGGATAAGGAGAGCGCCAAGAGTCTGACCAAGATCCTGCTGACGGCCTCCGGCGGCCCTTTCTTCGGGATGAAGACCGAAGAGCTGCGGGGCAAGACCAAGGCCGATGCCCTCAAGCATCCCAACTGGAACATGGGAGCAAAGATCACCATCGACAGCGCCACCCTGATGAATAAGGGCCTCGAGCTCATTGAGGCTGTGTGGCTGTTCGGTCTGCCTCCGGAGAAGATTCAAATCGTCGTCCAGCGCCAGAGCATCGTCCACTCGGCGGTGCAGTACAGCGACAACTCCATCATCGCCCAGCTGGGTGTGCCGGATATGCGCATCCCCATCCAGTATGCGCTGACCTATCCGGCCCGTGTGCCGGGCGTCGTGCCTGAGTTGGACTTCACCACCCTCAAGCTGCTGACTTTCGATGTGGCCGACGAGGAGACGTTCCGCTGCCTCGCGGCCTGCAAGAAGGCCATCCGGAAGGGCGGTCTCGGCCCCTGCGCCGCCAACGGTGCCAACGAGGAGGCCGTCAAGCTCTTCCTCGAGGATAAGATCGGCTTCCTCGACATCGGCCGTTTGGTGGAGGCTGTCGTGGACAGCGACAGCTTCGGCGGCGACTACAGCCTCGCGGATGTGTATGAGTGTGACCGTATGGCCCGTGCATTCGTGAGAGCACATCTGTAATATAGGAGAAATAATGTCAGTTTTCATCACCTTTGCAGCTCGCTGCTCATCTTCGGCGCAGTCATCGCCATCCACGAGTTCGGCCATTTTGCAGTGGCAAAGCTCTGCGGGGTCCAGGTCAACGAGTTTTCCATTGGCATGGGTCCGACCCTCATCAAGACCTACCGCAAAGGCACACAGTATACCCTGCGGCTCCTGCCCGTAGGCGGCTTTGTGGCGCTGGAAGGGGAGGAGAGCCCCGAGAGCGAGCAGGCCGAGGGTGAGAAGCGGGGACGATGACGGCCCGGACATCCCGCCGGAGGTGCTGGCGCAGCGGACAGGCAAGCCGCTGAACGAGGCGGCTGTCTGGCAGCGGATGCTGGTGATGGCGGCAGGCGCGGTGATGAACTTCGTGCTGGGCTTCGTGGTGCTGCTGCTCCTCATCTCGCTGCGCAGTGAGCCCATCACCAGCAAGGTCATCTATGCCGTGGAGGACAACGCCCTCTGCGGCCAGACCGGCCTGCAGGCCGGTGACGAGATCGTGGCCGTCAACGGGCGGCACTGCTTCGTGGCCAACGATATGCTCTACGAGCTCATGCGAACCGAGAGCTGCCGTGCGCACTTCACCGTCCGCCGGGACGGCAGGCTCGTGGAGCTGCCGGACGTCCGGTTCGACACATGGCAGGACGAGCAGGGCCAGACCCACATGACACTGGGCTTCACAGTCTATGGCCTCAAAAAAACACCGCTGAACGTCCTGAAAGAGTCGGCCAACAGCGTCATCTACTATGGACGCATCATCTATACCTCGCTGGCCGACCTTCTGCGGGGCCGCGAGAGCATCAACGACCTGTCCGGCCCGGTGGGCATCGTGACCGCCATCGGTCAGGCCGCAAGCTACGGCTGGGAGGATGTGGCTGAGCTGCTGGGGCTCATCACCATCAACCTCGGCGTCTTCAATCTGCTGCCGTTCCCGGCGCTGGATGGCGGCAAAATCGTTTTCCTCCTGATCGAGGGGATCACGGGCTATGCCGTGCCGGAAAAGATCCAGGGCAGCCTGACCGTCGCAGCCTTTGCGCTGCTGTTTGGCCTGATGCTCTTTGCAACGTACAATGACATCGTCCGGCTCGTGACCGGAGCAGTTTGAAAGAGGTAAAACCATGCGGCAGCTGAAACGTGAAGTGAAGATCGGCAATGTGACCATCGGCGGCAAAATCCCATTGCCGTGCAGACCATGCTGAACGTCCCGGTGGAGGACATCGAGGGCAATGTGGCGCAGGCAAAGCGCTGTGAAGCGGCAGGCTGTCAGATCTTGCGCGTGACCTGTCCCAGTGCGCGGCAGACGCCAAGTGCATCGAGGCTGTCAAGAACGCCGTAAAGATCCCCATCGTGGCGGACATCCACTTCGACTACAAGGCTGCCATCGCCTGCGCCGACGTGGGCGTGGATAAGATTCGCATCAACCCGGGCAACATCGGCGACGATGACCGCGTGAAGGCGGTCGTGGATGCCTGCCAGCAGAAAAATATCCCCATCCGCATCGGCGTCAACGGCGGCAGTCTGGAAAAGCACATCCTCGCCAAGTACGGCGCACCTGTGCCGGAAGCGATGGTGGAGAGCGCTCTGTACCATGTCCACCTGCTGGAAAAGTTCGACTTCAACAACATCGTCATCTCCATCAAGAACTCCAACGTCCCCCGCATGATGGAGGCATACCGTCAGCTCAGCGCTGTGACCGACTACCCGCTCCATGTGGGCGTCACGGAGGCCGGCACTTACCAGATGGGCCTGCTCAAGAGCGGCATGGGCATCGGCGGGATGCTGCTGGAAGGCATCGGCGACACCATCCGTGTCTCGCTGGCCGCTGACCCTGAGAAGGAAGTGGAAGCAGGCTACAATATCCTGCGCGCTGTCGGCTTCCCGGTGGCCGGCCCGGAGGTCATCACCTGCCCGACCTGCGGCCGCACCCAGTACCCCTGCACCGAGATCGCAAATGAGGTGGAGCGTCGGCTTCAGGGCTGCAAAAAGTCCATCAAGGTGGCTGTCATGGGCTGTGTCGTCAACGGCCCCGGCGAGGCCCGTGAGGCTGACATCGGCATTGCCGGCGGAAAGGGCGAGGCAGTGCTGTTCGTCCACGGCGAACCCGTCAGGAAGCTGACGGGGGATAATATCCTCGATCAGTTCATGGAGGAGATCTATAAGCTGTGATTTTACAGAATAAGCTTGGTCTGACGAGTGAAGCGGAGCTTGCTCGGGCAGAAGAAAAACTCAGCAAGACCCGGGCGCTTGAGCTCTATGACACCGGCCTGTTGGATACCTTCGAGGTAGGCACCTTCAAAGGGCTTGCGGCCATCCATAAATGCCTGTTCGGTGATGTCTACGAGTTCGCTGGACAGATGCGGACAGTGAACATTGCAAAGGAAATTTCCGCTTTGCACCGGTGATGTATCTGCGTCCGGCACTGAAAGCATCACGCGATGCCGCAGTCTTCTTTCGATGAGATCATCGAGAAGTATGTGGAGATGAATGTGGCGCATCCGTTTCTGGAGGGCAATGGCTCACCCGAATCTGGCTGGATGCTATTCTGAAAAAAGAACTGCATCAGGTCATCGACTGGAGCAGGGTGGATAAAGAAGATTACCTTCTTGCAATGGACCGCAGCCCGGTCAAGGATGTGGAGATAAAAGCGCTGCTGCACGCTGCTCTGACCGAAAAAATTGACCGCGAAGTCTATATGAAAGGCATCCCGCCAGTTACCACTACGAAGGCTATCATGTCTTTAAGACAGAAGATTTAACTTAAACAACCTGCTGCCACGCCCTTTCCAGGGCGCGGCAGTTTGTGCTGTTATCTGATAGAAAAGGAGTATCACTGTGACACCACTCGTTTCCCAGCTCTGGCCGCAGTTTATGGCGGACCCGGACTTTGCGGCCTGTTTTGGCCGCGTGGTCGTCGAGCACGCCCAGATGCTGCGGCAGGAGCGGCAGGTCATCTTTACGCTGCGCAGTTCTGCCCCGCTGGACAAGGGGCTGTGCGCCCGGCTGCTGGCCTCGCTGGCAGCCGGATTATGAGGGCTTTGAACTGAAATCGACAACCTTTTCGGCTATGCGACGCTGGACAGAAGCCGGTCTGCGGGAGCTGATGGAGGAGATGAAGCGGGACGGCGTGCCCATCAACGGCTTTCTGGACCGGTGCCGCATCACCATCACCGGCCAGAACATCACCATCGGGTCTGCCACGGCACCAAGTTTTTGCAGGAGATGGAGTTTGAGCGCCTGCTGGCGGAGCGCGTTGCCACCCACACCGGCGTCAAGCCCAAAGTGACCCTGCAGAGCGCGGTGGATGAGGCGGAACAGCGCCAGATGGAAGAAAAGCTGGAGCGCAAGATCGCGCCGCCGGTGGTCAAGTTTGAGAAAAAGAACACCGCCCCCCTCCATCAAGGTGGATGGTCTGACCTGACCGATAAGCCTGTCACCATTTTCCACGGCAAGATGTTCACCCCAAGAACCTCACCCCCCTCAAAGATTTGGGCGGCGAGGGCGGCAAGTGCATGATCTGGGGCGATGTCTTCTTTACCGAGGTCAAGGGCAATTTCCGCAAAATCTACACCGTTTCCATCACCGATTACACCGGCTCCATCAACCTGAAGATCCGCGCGCAGGAAGGGAGGACTGCTCCAAGTGGGAGAACATCCCCAAGGGCACCACCCTGCTGGTGCGCGGCGACTGCACTTACGACAAATACGAGCACGACTACATCGTGTATCCCTACGATGTGCTGTTTGTGGAGCGGAAAAAGCGGGAGGACACCGCCCCGGTCAAACGGGTGGAACTCCACCTGCACACCAAGCTGTCCAGTATGGACGCGTTCTGTGACCCGGGCGGCATCGTCAAGCTGGCCCACCGGATGGGCCATCCTGCCATTGCCATCACCGACCACGGTGTCTGTCAGGGCTACCCGGAGGCCATGCTGGCCACCGACGAGATCCACAAGAGCGACCCGGATTTCAAGCTCATCTACGGCTGCGAGGCCTACTTTGTGGATGATATGGTGCCCTGCGTCTACGGCGTGAAGGACCAGCCGCTGGACGGCGAGTTCTGCGTGTTCGACACCGAGACCACCGGCCTGGACCCCGGCGTGGAGTACCTGACCGAGATCGGCGCGGTCATCGTGCGGAACGGGGAAGTGGTGGAGGAGTTCGACACCTTTGTCAAAAACCCGGCAAGCCCATCACCCCCAAGATCACCGAGCTGACCGGCATCACCAACGAGATGGTGGCCGATGCCCCGGGGAGAAGGAAGCGCTGGAAGCCTTTCTCCGGTTCGCGGATGGCCGCATCCTGGTGGCCCACAATGCCCATGCGTTCGATATCCGCTTCCTGAAAGCCGCCGCCAAGCGCAGCGGCATTTCCTTTGAGCCGACCTATATCGACACCCTGACCATGGCGCAGGCCATGTACCCGGGCCTGCACAACTACAAGCAGGGGACCATCAACAAGCACCTGGAGCTGCCCAGCTACGAGGCCCACCGCGCCTGCGAGGACTCCGCCGCGCTGGGCCGCATCTTCTGCGTCATGCTCAGTGACCTTGCCGAGAAAGAGGTCACCACCGTGGAGGGCATCAACACCGGTCTGGGCGGCAACCGGGAGGTGCTGAAAAAAAGTACTTCCACCTCATCATTCTGGTCAAGAACCAGATGGGCCTGAAGAACCTGTACAAGATCGTAAGCGAGGCCCACGTCAACTACTTCTTCAAGACGCAGCCTGCTGAACAAGTACCGCGACGGCCTGATCCTGACCAGCGCCTGCGAGGCGGGCGAGCTTTACCGTGCCGTTGTGGAGGGGCGCTCCACGAGGAACTGAAGAAGATCGCCTCCTACTACGACGTTTGGAGATCCAGCCCCTGGGCAACAACGCCTATATGGTCCGGGAGGGCAAGGTGGAGAGCGAAGAAGTCATCAAGGACTTCAACCGCACCGTCATCCAGTTGGGCGAAGACCTCCACAAGCCGGTCATTGCCACGGGTGACGTCCACTTTACCGAGCCGGAGGATGCCATTTACCGCTCGGTGCTGCAAGCGGGCAACGGCTTTAAAGACGCTGACAACCAGCCGCCGCTGTTCTACCGCACCACGGAGGACATGCTCAAGCAGTTCTCCTATCTGCCCAAAGAGAAAGCTTACGAGATCGTGGTGACCAACCCCCGCAAGATCGCGGCCACCATCGACAACAACGTGCGGGCCATTCCGCGCGGCACCTACCCGCCCAGCATCGAGGGCGCGGAGCAGCAGCTGCGCGATGCCACCTGGGAACACGCCAAGCGGGATTACGGCGACCCCCTGCCAAAGATCGTGGAGGACCGCCTGAAAAGGAGCTGGACTCCATCTGCGGCCACGGCTACGCGGTTCTGTACGTCATTGCCGTCAAGCTGGTGGCCTACTCCAACGCGGGCGGCTATCAGGTGGGCAGCCGTGGTTGGTGGGCTCGTCGGCCGTGGCCCACTTCTCCGGCATTTCGGAGGTCAACAGCCTGCCGCCCCACTACCGCTGCCCTGCAAGTACAGCGAGTTCATCACCGACGGCAGCGTGGACGACGGCTTTGACCTGCCCGATAAGGACCGATGGCGGTGGACGGCCACGACATCCCCTTGAGACCTTCCCTACGGCGACAAGGATATTGACCTGAACTTCTCCGGGCGAATACCAGTCAACGTCCACCGCTATGCTGGTATTCAGGACAAGACGGCTTCACGGTTACGAAAAGCCCGATCGGGGAAAACCACGCTGAGACCTCCGGCAGATCCGGCAGCATGGTCGTCGTGCCGGACACCTGAGATCTACGATTTCTGCCCATCCAGCACCCGGCGGATGATGTGGCGGGGCGGCCTGCTCACAACGCATTTCGAGTTCAAATACCTCCACGACACCCTGCTCCAAGCTGGACGAGCTGGGCCACGATATGCCCACCTTCTACAAAGTATTTGAGGAGTACACCGGCATCCCTGTGGACAGCATCCCCATGAACGACCCCCGGGTGTACAGCCTGCCCCACTCCGGAAGAGCTGGGTGTGACGCCGGAGCAGATCGACAGCCAGACCGGCACCTTCGGCATCCCCGAGATGGGCACCAACTTCGTGCGCGGAATGCTGGTGGAGGCCCGTCCTAGAAATTTCTCGAGCTGATCCAGATCTCGGGCCTGTCCCACGGCACCACCGATGTTGGACCAGCAACGCCGACGAGTTGATCCGCAGTGGCTTTTATGCACCATCGCGGAGGTCATCGGCTGCCGTGACAGCATCATGTTCTACCTGCTGCGCAAGGGGCTGGAGCCGAAGATGGCCTTTTGATATTATGGAGGCTGTCCCCGTAGGGCAGTGGGGCCGGGCGGCTGCCCCAGCTGGGAGGAAGCCATGCAGGAGCACGAGGTGCCGGACTGGTACATCGAGTCCTGCCATAAAAGATCAAATATATGTTCCCGCTGGCCCGCTGTGGCCTACCTGATGTCAGCCATCCGGCTGATGTGGTTCAAGCTCTACCACCCGCAGGCGTTCTGCGCCGTTTACTTCACCGTGCGCGGCGATGATATCGACTATGAAGCCGCTGTGGGCGGTGCGGCGGTGGCCCGCGCCCACATGGATGAGGTGAAGCGCCGCCTGAAGAAAAGAACGCCAGGACGCTCGTCTCGCTCAACTGGTCAACGGATGCTGGTGCGGGCTATGCGTTCCTGCCCATCGAGCTGGGCAAGAGCCGCGGCAACAGAGTGATATATCGTGGAGGATGGCAAGGTGCCTGCCCTTCTGTGCCCTGAAGGCGTGGGGCGGCGCTGCCGCTGCGCACTGGAGCGGGCCACCATCGACGGGCAGGAGTATATCTCCGTGGAGGAGCTTCAGCAGGCCACCGGCGTGACCAGCGCCGTGCTGGAAAGCCTGCGCAACGCCGGTGTACGCGCAGGGTAAACAGGGAGCGCAGCGTTGACCGAAAACGCGACGGTTCGCCAAGGGCTCCCCCTACTAGGGGAGCTGTCACGGCGTTGCGCCCGTGATCGAGAGTGTTGGACGAAGGCGAGGCCTGCCCGTTGATAGCGAAGGCTGACCTGGTCAGTCATCTTGATAGGAGTAGTTGGAGGGCTCCACCTCCATCCGGTCGATGAGGTTCTCCCGCACATTGATGGCGCTCACCACGTCCTCGTCCATCTTGAGCAGCAGGGGAGTGGAGAGGCTGACGCGGGCGGCACGGCGTTTACTTGACCGGGCCGCGCCACGGCCGGGCTCTTGAACAGGCGCTCGTCCAGCACGGGCATACTCATCTCCTGGCTTCCTCGGCACTGTTGGGCACGGTGAGCATGGCCAGCTTGGAGGCACACTGCTGAAAGGCAGGAACAGCAGCATGGCCGCCACACTGGAAAGGGGTGTGGATGTTTGCAATGGTGCTCTTTCATCACGTCGCCCCACACCGGGATGCCGATGGTGTATCGCACGGCGTAAATGGCACCCAGCACCGTGCCATGTTGAAATACAGGTGGATCAGGTGGCGGGCAGCTTGCCGTCAGCAGGAGGGCCGCCGATGGTCAACAGCGGGGTAAAGGCATGGGGCAAAATGATGGGGATGGCGCTGCCAAGGTGACAAGGCGGTGCTGGACAAAGCCTGGGATACCCACCGAGGCCGGAGGACTGGATGACGGTGACGACCATGCCTGGCAGCACACGCCCAGCACAGGGGTTGGTCATGCTGACGAACAGTTCCTGAAAGGCTGCGCTCTCCCGCAGAGGACACGCCGGTGTCCATCAGGCTCATGCCGTGAACAGGATGCCGAAGCCCAGCATGATCGGCCGATGTTCTTCTTTTGGCGTTGCGCAGGGAACATAAAAAATGCAGCCGACAAATGCCACCACCGGCGCAAACGTCTTGGGCTGGATGAGGGTCAGCAGGGCTTTCACCGAGATATCGCCATGCGGATGAGCTGACCGGTGACCGTGGTACCAATGTTTGCACCATGATGACACCCACCGACTGCGTCAGGGTCCTGCCAGAGTTGACAAGGCCGACACAGATGACGACTGTGATGAGGACTGGTGCCGAAAATGACACCCTTGATGGTGGAGGAGGTCAGCTTTTTGCAGCACGCCCTGCATCTTGCCGCCCGCCAGCTTTTCCAAACCGGCACCCATGATCGACATACCATAGAGGAACAGCGCAATACCGCCCAACAATGAGGTGATGTGTGTGATATCCATCTCGATACTCCCTAAAAAACTTCCTTTGCTCTTAAAACAAACCAGGACGGCCGCCCGGGGCTTCCTGCCCTGAACGCCGTCCTTTTTGTTATAGCATTTGAACTCCCCGGACAACAAGCGTTATTTTACATGTTTTTGCATTTTACTGCATTTCCGCGCCGTTTTGTCCTTTTGTCAACTGTTCTTTTCTTATATTTTACAGGTATTTTACATTTGAACTTTCCCCGCGCGCTCCTGACGCGTTTCCGGGAACTGCCGGGAATGTGTCATGCGGCCTCGTCCAGCTCCTCCATGGCTTCCCGCACCGTGTCCGCCGAGAAGAGGAACACCGCCCTGGGTATAAACCTCCACATGGCCGCCTACAGATCGGATCTCGTACTCACTCATGGTGTTCCCTCCTGTTCCTGCAGCCCGCCTCCGGGCCGCTCCTGTTTTGTTCGACAAGAGGAGTATACCAGATACAGGGTACGATAAGGGGGACTTTCAGGAGTGCCTGGACAAAATATCAAAACGACGATGCACGATACTGCTTTTCTCCCTCTTTTTTCGCATTTTTCGCGCGAAAAATCGCCGGAACATACTCGTTGACGACACAACCAAAAGGTGTTACACTTTGGGTAATAAAACAACGCTGTGTAATGCGAAAGAAAGAGGTGTTTCCATGAACGAAATGAAGGAAGCAGTGGGGAACTGGCGGGAGGCAAAGCAGTTCAGCCCGGCGGACGAGAACGATTTCCTGCGGTGGCTGGACAAGGCCGACACCGAGGAAAGCTCTTTTCCCGGCTGACCTTCTGGTTTACCTTCCGGGGCCTGCCTGCGGACCAGAACCAGCGGTATCATCTGGTGCAGGAGCGGGCCCGGGAACTGCGGCTCTGGAACGGGCTGGAGCTCAAGCTCCGGCGCTGGCAGGACCGTGTGGCCGACGAGTACGAGCAGATCGGAAAGGAGGCGTTCGCGGCCCGCATCGGCGAGGATTACGCCGATTACATCAACAGCCTGACCGATCCGGAGGCCGCCCCGCAGCAGGCTGCCCCGGAGCCGGAGACCGCAAAGCCTGCCGGGGTGCAGGCGTGGTCGGCCCGGGAGCTGTCTGAAATGGTGCTGCCGCCCATCCGCCATGTGGTGGAGGGCCTGCTGCCCATGGGTATGGGGGTGCTGGTGGCAAAGCCCAAGCTGGGCAAGAGCTGGATGGTGCTGGACCTCTGCCTTGCCGTGGCACAGGGGGAGCCGTTTCTGGGGTTCCCCACCCGGCAGCACGGCACGCTCTACCTCGCCCTGGAGGACGGCAAGAGCCGGATGCAGACCCGCCTGCGCCGCTTGCTGGAGGGCAGGCCCGCCCCCGCCAACATGCACGTTATGTTTCAGGCCCAGCGGCTGGGCGAGGGCCTGCTGGAAACGCTGGGGGAGTATCTGGATGCCAACCCGGACATCCATCTGGTCTGCATCGATACCTTATCCAAGATCGAAGCCCAAGGCAAAGCCCTTTGAAAATGCCTACGATGCCGACTACGACTACATGGGCAGGCTGAAGGCCTTTGCCGACAGCCGGGGCATCTGCGTGCTGCTGGTGCACCACACCCGCAAGAGCAAGAACCCCGAGGACAGCTTCGACAACATCAACGGCTCCACCGGCATCCTGGGCGCGGCGGATTTCACCATCGTGCTGGACAAGCAGAGCCGGATGGACGATGAAGCAGGCTTTCTGCTCACCGGCCGCGACATCGAGCAGTGCGAGCGGGTCATCCGCTTCGATAAGGCCCGCTGCCGCTGGGTCATGCAGGGCACGGCGGCCCAGCTGGCCGCGCAGCGCCGGGTGGCCGAGTATGAGGCAGAGCCCATCGTCAAGACCCTGCGGGTGCTCCTGCAGCAGGGGGATGGAACGTGGAGCGGCTACTCCAAGAACCTGATGGAGATGGGCCAGCGGTACGCCCATACCGAGCTGGCACCTACCTCGCAGGCATTGGCCAAGCGCATCACCGAGCTTGAGCCGATGCTGTGGGAGAGGGATGCGGTGAAGTATTGGCGCAACCGACGTGAAAATGGAGGAATGCGGCATTGCTTCAAACAGGAACGGCTGGACAATACCAACACCTGCTGTTCCGAACAAATAACTGTTAAGACTTAATTTTCGGCCTTTCCGGCTTTTTTCGTCAATCAGAATGCTGCCTTATGACGATTTGGCCGGTTTTGACGAAAATAATGAGTATAACGAGAACCCCTCCGGTATGGTGTGTACCGGAGGGGGTTCGTTGGGGTTTGATGGCGTGCCCTCTCAGTCTCGCTGTGCTCGACAGCTCTCCCGAAGGAGAGCCAACGCATCTGCAAGGGCAGCTGCTACTTACGGTTAAACCTCTCCGTCATCATCGCTTGCTCGATGCCACCTCCCCTAGTAGGGGAGGCTTTGGCATAAGGTTCATTTTTCGCAATGACGCCTATCGGCTCCAAAACGCGCTCCTGCCGCAAGGGTAAGACTTTGCGCCAGCAGGGCAAACAGGAGCGAAGCGCCAGACCACGAAAACGTGACGGCCTGCCAAGGGCTCCCCTACTAGGGAGCTGCCGAGCGTCAGCGACGGCTGAGAGGTTTAATACCGTCAGCACCCCCCCCCCTAAGGCCGGGCCGCAATTGCCTCCCCCTTCGGGGGAGCTGGCAAATGCCGCAAGGCTTTGACTGAGAGGGGTGAGGGCCTTACCCTCCCGCCGCAAGGCTGCCCTTTGGGGCAGGCATCCGGGGCGCTCTGGGCCTTCCGGGCCTCGGTGCGGGCCTTGTCGTAGCAGTAGCGGATGATGGCCTGCCGCCGCACGATGCCAATGAACATGCCCCGGTCATCCACGACGGGCACAAAGTTCTGGTTCATGGCCGCTTCGATCAGCTGGTCCATGCTGGTGGTGACAGTCACGGCCTTGTAATCCCGCTTGTGGGCAAAGCTCGAGATGGGCACATCCTCGGCGGCTTCAATGTCCAGCCCGTGCTGCTGTTTCAGCCCCCAGAGGATATCCCCCTCGGTCAGGGTGCCCACATACTCGCCCCGGCGGTTGAGCACCGGGATGGAGGCGTAGCGGTTGTTCTCCCATTTTTCCAGCGTCTGCCGCAGGGTGAAGTCATCGTAGACATACATCAGGTCCTGCTTGGGGGAAAGGAAAAACAGAATATTCATCAAACAGCTCTCCAATCGTTATCCTATCGTAAACAGTGGTTCTGCCGTAAGGGCGCAGCTCCCGTTCTTCTGCTTTGATTTTAGCACTTTTCCACAGGCGGATAAAGTCAAAAATCATACTTTTTAGAATTTATTCACAGTCGCGTCCGGCCTTTTTGCAAAACATGCAGGAAAACCGTGCACAGGGCAGGGTTTTGTGGTATAATAGGAGCACGAATCGGCTCACATTGCCCGCCCTTTGGAAATTGTGCTGTACACAGGGCGTGGGAAGTTGTATAATAGGGATACCGATTCCTTTCCCGGTATGCGGCGGGTTTGCCGCGGCAAGCCGGGCCACCCCAACAAGATTTCAAATAAAGGAGCAGAGCGACTATGATCACTTCCCGTTTCCCGCTGGGAGATGTCAGCTTTTCCGCCGAGTACTTCTCTACGCTGGTAGGCGAAGCAACCAAACAATGCTACGGCGTGGCCGCAATGACCCCCCGCGACCTGACCGACGTGGTCAAGAGCGTGGTGCGCGGCAACGATTACTCTGAAAAGGGCGTTCGTGTCACACAGGAAGAGGGCCGTCTCGTGATCGAGCTGCACATTGCCGTCAGCTACGGGCTCAACATCTCCACCGCCGCGCGCAGCATCTCGCACCGCGTCAAGGACGAAGTGGAGCAGGCCACCGGCCTGAAGGTTGCCCGCGTGATCGTGTCGGTGGACGACGTGATCGCCTGATGGAACTTTTTATTAAGGAGTAAGGACAATGATTTCTGGTAAGATCCTGCGCGACGCGATCATCTCCGGCGCGAACAACATCAACAACCAGCGCTCCCGTGTGGACGAGCTGAACGTTTTCCCCGTGCCCGATGGCGACACCGGCACCAACATGGGCATGACGGTGGGTGCCTCCGTGGCAGAGCTGAACGCGCTGGACGACGGCTGCACTGTGGGTGAGGCTGCCAAGACCGCTGCCTCCGCCATGCTGCGCGGTGCGCGCGGCAACTCCGGCGTGATCACCAGCCTGCTGTTCCGCGGCTTCTCCAAGGCGCTGGAAGGCAAGAAGGAAGCCGACACCGCCGACATCATCGCCGCCCTGAAAAAGGGCGTCGAGGGTGCCTACAAGGCCGTCATGAAGCCCACCGAGGGCACCATCCTCACCGTGGCCCGCGTCGCCAGCGAGGAGGCTGCCGCCTCCGATGCCGCCGACATCCCCGCCCTGTGGGACGTGGTACTGAGCGCCGGCCAGAAAGCGCTGGAGGACACCCCCAACCTGCTGCCCGTGCTGAAAAAGGCCGGCGTTGTGGACGCAGGCGGCCAGGGCATCATGATCATCTTTGAGGGCATGGGCAAGGTGTTCCACGGCGAGCCCATGGTGGCCGGCGGCGAGGGCACCCCCAACAAGGCCAAGCTCTCTACCGAGAACGCCGGCAAGGGTGTGTTCACCGACGACCTGATGAAGGTGGAGGACATCAAGAACGGCTACTGCACCCAGTTCCTCATCAACAAGTACGAGGGCGCAAGCGCCGCAAAGATGCGCGCCTTTGCCGAATCCAACGGCGACAGCGTGGTCTGCATCGAGGATGACGATGTCATCAACCTGCATGTCCACACCGCTGACCCCGGCAAGATCCTGAGCGAGGCCATCAAGTACGGCTACCTGACCAACTTCAAGATCGAGAACATGCACGAGCAGTTCCTGGCCCGCCAGAAGCAGGGCAAGAGCCTGGAAAAGCAGGCCTCCGCTGAAAAGGCTCCCGCACAGGCCAGCGAGTTCGTTTACGCCGCAGTGGACCCCAGCCGTGACTATGGCTTTGTGGCCGTTGCCGCCGGTGAGGGCCTGAAGGCCGTGTTCACCGACCTGGCTGCGGACGCTGTCGTCTCCGGCGGCCAGACCATGAACCCCGCCACCGAGGACATCCTTGCCGCCATCCAGAGCGTGCCCGCCAAGACCGTGTTCGTGCTGCCCAACAACAAGAACATCATCATGGCAGCGGAGCAGGCCCAGAAGCTGGCCGACCGTCAGGTGATCGTTCTGCCCACCCGCACCGTGCCCATGGGCATCACCGCGCTGCTCAACTTCGACCCCTCCGCCAACGCTGAGACCAACACCATCAACATGATGGCCGCCGCCGACAAGGTCAGCACCGGCCTCATCACCTACGCCGCCCGCGACAGCGAGTTTGACGGCAAGCGGATCCGGAAGGGCGAGATCATGGCTCTGGAGAACGGCAAGATCGTTGCCACCTCCACCGACCTGACCAAGGCCACCTACCGCCTGGCCCGCAGCATGTGCAAGAAGGACTCCAGCTTCGTCACCATCATCTCCGGCTGCGACGTCTCCGACGAGGATGCCGAGAAGCTGACCGAGATCGTCAAGGCAAAATGCCCCAACCACGTTGAGGTCAGCCACATCCGCGGCGGCCAGCCCGTATACTATTATATGATCAGCGTGGAGTAAAATTGCACTCCGGCTGAAACAGAACCGCAAAACAAACCCCCTGTACCATGGTCTGGTACAGGGGGTTTGTTGATTCACCCGCCCAGGTCCTCCAGCACCTCCTGCAGGGCGGCATCTCCCGTCACTGTCATGCCCTGCTTGACACGCAGTGCGTCATTCTCTGGCAGGAGGTTGACGTAAATATCCGTCTGCCGGGCAAGGCGGGTGGGGGAACCGTCCGGCCCGCAGGTGTAGACGGCCACCATGCCGCCCTCGTCCCGGAGCAGGTATTGGGTGGGCTGGCCGGTGTCGGGCAGAGTCTGGGCCGCAAGGCTCGGCTCGGAGGGCACCGGCGTTTCGGCGGCGCTGTCCGCTCCCGGTGCAGGGGAGGGAAGCGCCAGCCGGGGCAGGGCCATCCAGAACAGGCTGAAGGCGATGGCAAAGGCGCACAGGGCGTAAAACAGGCAGAGAACTACTTTCCGCATGGAGAAAATCACTCCTTTCCAGCGGGTCTTTCCAGCGGTAGTATGCGCAAAAATGCCGCCCCTGAGACAGAAGTGCACAATTTTCACACCGGAATGCTGTACTTTACGGGGGGAAGTGTGCTATACTAGCAGTATCTGATTAGAAATAGGGTTCAGCCCCGACAGCGGGCTCGCCCTCTCCGTCAATGCTGGCGCATTGCCACCTCTCCCAAAGGGAGAGGCCTTGGCAGCACCCGGCAAAGTTTCCGATTTCGTCAGAAGCTCCCACTTTGGGGGAGCTGTCGAGCGAAGCGAGACTGAGAGGGTGAGGATGGCAGAGAGGATGAACTTGTCAGGAATAACCGTTTAAGCAGGTCAGGAGGCGATCCTTATCTCAAACGAATCGAGAAAGATCCACCGCGGCGCTGCACGCACGGACGTGCAGCCCACGGGGGGACGTAAAGTGAATGTGAGCAACAGCCGCAGGGAAGAGCCGCCCAAGCGCGGGCGTGCTCCCAGGGAGCCAAAGGAGCCCCGGGAAAAGGCGAAGCACCCCGTCCTCAGGGCGCTGGGCCGCACGCTGGCTACCCTCATCTGCCTGGGCATCATGGTGTGCAGCCTGGCGGCAGTGGCGGCGGTGTACTACGCCGTGCAGGCCACGGCCAACGACGGCAACCTGCTGGACCTGGACAACATCGAGCTGAGCCAGTCCAGCACCGTGGTGGCCACCGACCCCGACACCGGCGCGCAGGTGGAGTATGCCACCCTGCGCTCCTCCAACAGCCACCGCGTCTGGGCAGACCTGGAACAGATCCCCACCAACCTGCAGTATGCGTTCATCTGCACCGAGGACAAGGATTTCTACAACGAGCCGGGCGTGAACTTCAAGCGCACCATTGGTGCCATGGTCAATGAGTATCTGCTGCCCATTTACAGCTCCAAGCAGGGCGCTTCCACGCTGGAGCAGCAGCTCATCAAGAACCTGACCAGCGACAAGAGCGCCAGCGGCGTGGAGGGTGCGCTGCGCAAGCTGCGCGAGATCTACCGCGCCCTCTGCCTGAGCCGCGCTTACTCCAAGGAGACCATTCTGGAGGCTTACCTGAACACCATCAGCTTCACCGGCACCATTCAGGGCGTTCAGACAGCGGCCAACGAGTATTTCAACAAGGACGTGAGCCAGCTCACCCTCTGGGAGTGCGCCACCATCGCGTCCATCACCAAGAACCCCACCAACTACAACCCCTACACCAACCCCGAGAACCTGATCCACCGCCGCAACTTCATCATGTATAATATGTGGCAGCAGGGCATCATCTCGGAGGAGGATTACCGCAACGGCGCGGCCCAGCCCCTTGTGCTGGCCGAGGAGGACACCAACAAGAAGACCTCCTCCGTGACCAGCTACTTCACCGATGCCCTCTTCACCGAGGTGGTCCACGACATCATGGACAAGGAGGGCGTGGACGAATCCACGGCCCAGTCCATGCTCTACACCGGCGGCTATACCATCGAGGCCACCGTCAACCCCAAGATCCAGACCGCGATGGAGAACCTGATGCTCAACACCGACGACGCCTACTTCCCGGCCGGCTGGCATGAGGAAGAGGTGACCAGCATCTCCGACGATGATGTGCAGGTCTACAACGAGGACGGCACCCCAAGACCCGCACCGGCGACGACGGTACGGTCTACTATTACCGCAACGTCCGCACCCAGGCGGCGATGGTCACGCTGGACTATGATGGCAATGTCATCGCTATGGTGGGCGGTCTGGGCGAAAAGACCAAGAGCCTCTCCCTGAACCGCGCTTACGGCGTCACCCGTCAGACGGGTTCTACCATCAAACCCATCGGTGCCTATGCTCTGGGCATCGAGTATGGTCTGGTCAACTGGTCTACCATGCTCAACAACTCGCCCCTCTACCTCAAGCAGGACATGGTCATCCGTGACGAGGACTATTGCCGCAAGAACGGCCTGATGGGCCTGTCGGACAAGCAGCTGCGCGCTTACCCCAATGCATGGCGCAGCTGGCCCCGCAACTACGGCGGCGACTACGGCGACAACTCCGATGTCCCGCTCTGGAACGGCCTCGCCCGCTCCCTGAACACCATTGCGGTGCGTGTTGGTGATCTCGTGGGCGCGAACAACATCTTCAACTTCGTGTACAATACCCTGCAGCTCAGCACGCTGGACCCCGTCAACGACGTGGGTCTGGCACAGATGGTCATGGGCAGCCAGACCCAGGGCGTCACCCCGATGGCGCTGGCGGCGGCATTCCAGATCTTCTACGACGGCGAGTATACCACGCCGCACCTCTACACCCGTGTGCTCGACAGGGACGGCAACATCTATATGGAGAGCAACGACACCAGCTATCAGGCTCTGACGCCCCAGACGGCCTACGTCATGAACCGCCTGCTGAAAAACGTCCTCTTCTCCAGCGTTGGTACGGCCCGCGGCAACTACCCCAACTCCAACGGCATGGAAGCCTTTGGTAAGACCGGTACGGCCAGCGATGAAAAGGATCTGTGGTTCGTGGGCGGCACGCCGTATTACGTTACCGCCGTGTGGTGGGGCTACGATGCGCCTACGACATGACCCAGACCCTCACCAAGCAGCAGGCCAAGACCAGCACCTGCGTCATGGCATGGAAGGCCCTGATGGAGCAGGTCCAGGCAGACCTGCCGTATAAGGCATTCCCGGCGGCTGACGGCGTCGTGGAGCGCCGCTACTGCACCCAAAGCGGCCTGCTGGCCAGCAGCTCCTGCCCGAGCCGGCAGTGGGCTACTACCGTGCCGACGACCTGCCCGACGTCCTGCAATTACTATTCCCACGGGTCAGGCAGCTGTCGCCAGCCAGCCTCGCGCCTGAGCCCGGACACCACCAATCTGGACACCGACTGAGGCAAAAATCATACTTTTCGGCACATCGGGTTGCAGATTCGGTGCGCTGAAGGGGTACTTCACGGCTCAAAACTGGATAATCTGCCAAAATAGCATCCGACCTCTTGCAATGCGGGAACCGGATGCTATTATATTCTTCTGCAAGAACACTTGTGTTTGAGAGGTGAACAAGTTGGAACGCCGCTTTTATCTGGTAGACGCACAGGTCCTGCCGGAAGTTTTCCTCAAGGTGGTACGGGCCAAGGAACTTCTGGCCAGCGGCGAGGCACGCAGCATCTCGGCTGCGACCCGCAGTGTAGACCTGTCCCGCAGTGCTTTTTATAAATATAAGGATTGCATTTTTGACTCGGAGAATGGCCGGGAGGTCATCACTGTCATGGCGACGCTGCGGGACGAAACGGGTGCTTTGCAGAGCCTTCTGGCCGGCATCAGTGCGGCCGGAGCCAGCATCGTGACCATCAACCAGTCTACTCCGGAGAATGGCGCGGCCCTGGTGGCTGTGACCATCCGCACCGACACCATGCAGATGACCCCCGAGGAGCTGACGGAAAAGCTTTCGCGCCAGCGGATGGTCGTGGGCGTACACTGCGGATACAATCTGTGACAGTACATTCATCGAAAAAAGGAACGAGGGCAGTATCATGGCAAAAATCGCGATCCTGGGCTTTGGTACGGTGGGCAGCGGTGTGTACGAGGTGCTCTGCCGCAACGCCGCAGGCGTCTCCCGCCGGGCAGGCGAGCCGGTGGAGGTCAAGTACATCCTTGACCCCAAGGACTTCTCGGATCATCCGGCTGCAAAGCTGTTCATAAAGAATTTTGACGCCATTCTGGAAGACCCCGAAGTGAAGGTCGTCGTCGAGACCATCGGCGGCACCCGCTTCGCTTACCCTTACGTCAAGGCCTGCCTCGAGAGCGGCCGGAGCGTCTGCACCTCCAACAAGGAGATGGTGGCCACCTACGGTGCCGAGCTGCTGGGTCTGGCCAAGGCTCACAACTGCGCGTTCCTGTTTGAGGCTTCGGTGGGCGGCGGCACGCCATCATCACCCCGATGCACCAGTGCCTCGCCGCCAACGTTATCAGCCAGGTCCAGGGCATCGTCAACGGCACCACCAACTTTATGCTCACCAAGATGGTGCAGGAGGGCTGAGCTTTGACGATGCGCTGAAGATCGCCCAGGAGCTGGGCTACGCCGAGACCAAGGACCCCAGCGACGATGTGGACGGCCGCGACGCCTGCCGCAAGATCGCCATTCTGTCCTCGCTGGTCTGCGGCCATCAGATCTACCCCCAGAATATCCCCACCCGCGGCATCCGCGACATCACGGTGGATGATGTGGCTGCGGCAGAGAAGCTGGGCTGTGTCATCAAGCTCATCGCCTGGATGAAGCGGGGCGAGGACGGCAGCGTTGCCGCCGGTGTCGAGCCCTGCCTCGTGCCGAAGGCAAACCAGCTGGCCGGTGTCGATGACGTCTTCAATGCCGTCCTCGTCAAGGGCGATATGCTGGGTGACGTGGTCTTCTACGGCAAGGGCGCGGGCAAGCTGCCCACCGCCAGTGCGGTCGTGGCCGACGTGGTGGACGCCCTCAAGAACGGCGTCAAGGTCCACGACAGCCTGTTCTGGCAGCCCGCCGAGCCGGTGGATGGAATGCTCACCGACCCCGCGCCCACCGCATACTATGTGCGTGTGGCAGGGATTGCCCCGGCGGTGGCGGAAGCCATCTACGGCAAAGGCCGTGTGGTGGAAGAGCATTACGAGGGCTGCTCCTACTTTGTGGACAGCGCCGACGGCAAGGCTCTGGCCGAAGCAGCCCGCAAGGTAGAGGCCATGGGCGGCAGCGTGAAGCTGGTGCTCCGCCGCCTGCCTGAGGACGTCTGAGCGCGAGAAAAAAGGGAACTGCGATGAAGATAAAAGTTTCTGTCCCGGCCACCAGTGCCAACATCGGCTCCGGCTTTGATGCGCTGGGCCTGGCGGTGACCTTTTATAATACGGTTACGTTCGAGGAGAGCGACCATCTGGACATCTCGTCGGCGGACGGCACCCGCATCCCCCGCGGCGAGACCAATCTGGTCTACCGCTCGGCCAAGGGGCTGTTCGATAAGGTGGGCAAGAAGATGCCGCCGCTGAAGCTCACCCAGACCAACCCCATCCCGATGGCGCGGGGCCTCGGCTCCTCCTCGGCCTGCATCATCGCGGGTCTGTTGGGTGCCAACCGGATGCTGGGCGATGTGCTCAACACCCAGGAGCTGCTGACGCTGGCTACCTCCATCGAGGGCCACCCGGACAATGTGGCACCGGCCCTTCTGGGCGGTCTGGCCAGCAGCGTTTTCGAGGACGGCGTCGTCTACTCCGTCAAGCGGGACGTGGACCAGACCCTCTGCTTCGCGGCCATTGTGCCGGACTACAAGCTCCTGACCGAGGCTGCCCGTGCGGCCCTGCCCAAGGAGATCGCCCACAAGGACGCGGTGTATAACCTGTCCCGTGCGGCGCTCATCCCGGCGGCGTTCTGCGAGGGCCGCCACGACCTGCTGGCCATTGCCACCGAGGATAAGCTCCACCAGCCCTACCGGATGCCCCTGATGCCCGGCTCGAAGGAAGTCTTCGATATGGCGCGCCTCTGCGGTGCCAAGGCGGTGTACGTCTCGGGTGCCGGCAGCACCGTGATGGCTGTGGCCGAAAAGGCCAACGCCGAGAAATTCTACTCCAAACTGGAAAAGGGCCTCGAGCTGCTGGAAGGCTTGGACGGATGTGAAGCATTTACACTGCTGCGGCTGGATGCCGACAACACCGGTGCGACAGTGGAATGATAAACAGGACCGGAAATGCAAGACCGCTTCCGCCCGGTGTACCCCTCACACACAAAAGGGAGAGTGACAAGATATGGCGTTGATCGTACAGAAGTTCGGCGGTTCTTCGGTGAAGGACCGGGACCGTATCTTCAACGTGGCCCGTATCGTGGCCAACACCCACAACGCGGGAAATGACGTGGTCGTGGTGGTGTCCGCACAGGGCGACACCACCGACGACCTCATCACAAAGGCAGCAGAGATCACCCACAACCCTTCTGCCCGTGAGATGGATATGCTGCTGGCAGCAGGCGAGGAGATCAGTATCGCCCTGCTGGCTATGGCGCTGAACGAGATCGGCTGCCATGCCATCAGTCTGACGGGCTGGCAGGCTGGTTTCCGCACCGACCGTGCCTACACCAAGGCCCGCATCACCAAGCTGGAGACGGAGCGCATCTCTTCGGAGCTGGAGCGCAACCGCGTCGTCGTTGTGGCGGGCTTCCAGGGCCTGAACAAGATGGACGATATCACCACTCTGGGCCGCGGCGGTTCCGACACCAGCGCTGTTGCCATCGCAGCAGCGCTCCACGCCGACCGCTGCCAGATCTTTACCGATGTGGAAGGCGTCTACACCGCCGACCCCCGCAAGGTGCGCAACACCCGCAAGCTGGACGAGATCACCTTCGACGAGATGCTGGAGCTG
>VOFB01002448.1_pt1 | contig 29379 bp, 50 predicted proteins | sample 5384141 | NCBI WGS metagenome assembly VOFB01 (sample SAMN12384721, study PRJNA508395) | human gut metagenome | isolation source: healthy gut A | host: Homo sapiens | reverse complement strand
TGGATTGATCTTTCCTCTCTGCACAAGGTTGTAAATCAGCTGTGCCATGCATAAGCTGTCCTTCCCGCCGGAAAAGGACATATATACCGGCAGTCCGTTGTTGAATACGTTTGTGATCCGTATTTCAGCAGCCTTTACAACATCGATGCTGGACTCACATCTCTTTACAGCCATATCTTCTCACCGCACTTCGGACAGATAACGAATTTCTTTACTTCGGCGGTTTCTTCGTCCTGCTCCTCATGGACAGCATCACTTGTGGTTGTAATAGCTGTATTCTGTGGATTTTCATTGGTACTAGAACCAGAATCCGGCATATTTGGTTCTGTGGGCTTCTGGCTTCTCTCTGTCCTGTCTCTAATCGCCTGTATCTCTGATTCATCAAGAGTGCCATATTCCGATAGTTTCTCGGTCACTTCTTCGGCATCTGATACCATCTGTTTCAGTATCTCTGAATCGAAACCAGGAATATCAAGGTCCCCCTTGCAGATCTTCCAAGAAAAGAATTGAGTGTGTCAAGGTTCTCGATACCCAGTGAGAATATCTTGTTGTCAGCAATCATAAGTTTTTTCTTCTGGTTCTCTGTCAAATCAGTGTACTGGTACACCAATGCTTCCTCATACCCCATACGGAGCAGGGTTTCATATAATCCGTTGCCGGCGAGGATTACATTCTTCTCATCAACAACAATCGGTCTAATCTGCCCGAACATCTTCACGCTTCGCTCAAATTCTCTGAGCTGTTGCTCTGTATGGATGCGGACATTTTTCTCAGGTCTTACCATATCGGTAAGCTTCATAGTAATGCTATTCATAATGTTTCCTACAAAATATTATTTTGAAGGAGAGTGACGTATAAACCATCTGCAAATGGTGTGTTACTCCAAGCCCTTTTTAGAAATTCTTTTGCACTTGGAATTTTCTTGGCAGCTTCTTTCACTATATCCGGCTCAATCTCGTAGACCTCTTTCCATCCGTTTTCGATGGATCCCGTCCATTGTCGTGCCGCCCATGGATGGGTGCCGCATAAATATCCGTTTTTCCAATCATAAATTGGAGGCATTAACAAATTGTAATAATGGATATATGCCAATACTTCTTCATGGCTCCAATCAGCCAGAGGACTAAAACGTGTGACACCTTTTCCGTCCGTATATATATTGCTCCCTTTTCCGACGTAGTTTCCATCAGCTCTTCTGCGTCCAAGCAAGATCATATCAAGCTCATGAGCCTTATAATACTTTGCCTGTCCTCTGTGTTGAACAATATGAAACCATTGCGCCGCAGTGTTGGAATCCTGCGGGAACAGCATCTGCGGGTGTTTCACAAGCCATTCAATATCCTGCCCTGTGTTTATAATCTCCAGTTTAGGAGGCTTATTCCTATCCACCCATTCTGTAAATGCTGAATACTCTAAATTACTCACTACGAGGACGCTATCCTCTATTCCTGCTTGTCTGCAGACATCTGCGAGCACCAAGGAATCTTTTGCCACCACTCCATGCAACTGCAGCTTTCTTTCCATTTGTTGTAGCCATGATATCTTTTACTGTCTGTCCCTCTTTCATCAAGCTCTGATTTTGGGACAAGATCTTCAATCTGCTTCATTGCCTCCAACCATGCATCGTTACTAATTTTCTGTTTTCTCCCAAGTATCTGTTGTCCCATTTATTCCACCGCCTCTCTTTTTTAAGACACGAGAAATAACCAGTGCCACCATTCCAGACGAGAGGACTGTTATCAGGCTTCCAGCTGTTTTATATGCTGACAGATTGGAAATCGTCCCGTAGGCGAAAATAGGAAGCCCTACAAGGAATGCTGTAGCACTCCTGCGGCAACTCCGCTTGCCGTAAGCCTCACATTCATCAGTGTAAGCATGGTAGGCAACATTGTTGTGGCTCTTAGCGTGCAGTAAAACAAGAACATGTGCGTTACTGTCAGTCCCGGAATATTTGCAATCAGTATTCCAACGATAAGCAAGACAATCATGGATGCCTTAGATGCTTTTATCTGGTCTGCATCCTTCAATCTCGCTGTGGCTTTCAGATCCGTTGTCAGTGATGCGATTGCACATAGGTTACTATCCACCGTGGAAAGCAGTCCGGAAATCAGCATGAACATGAATGGAATAATTACCCATGCAGGGAATATCGCTTTGATCAACTCAAAAGTTTACCATTCCTGTGTCTGTCGGAATAAATCCTGTGCCGGCTGCGATAAATCCGAGAATTCCCATTGAAAGTGGAACGACCGCAAACATCACAGCTCCAAGACCGAATGAACGTCCGATTCTGTCTTTCCTGATTGAAAAAGCTCTCTGCCAAAGCACTGGTCTCCAAAAGGTCCGGCAAACAGTCCGATTGCCGTAGGCAGTCCAAATCCCAGAAATACTTCCAAACCTTTCTCTGAAAACAGGTGTCCGTAATCTCCGCTTGCTCCTGCAATCTGAATGGCAGCTGCTCCCCATTAAGCTTCAATGCCCATGGAACGAAGATTGCACATGCCAACAGCAGGAACACCATCTGAATTGCGTCCGTAAAGACAGAAGCCTTGATTCCGGAAATCTGCGAATAAGAAAAAGCTATGACTGCCAGTACGATAGTCATAGCCCATAATGGTAAGCCCGTTGCCGTACTCAGTATCTTGCCTCCTGCTAACAGTTGAACTGCAGTTGACAGGGATTGTAAGTGCTGTGAGCTGAAAGAGATATACTCTCTTTACCGGCTCGGACTTGTATTTCTTGTGCATATACCCGGAAAGCGTGATTCCGTCCGGCATATCCCGCCGGATTTTTTCTTGCAAATGGAATGAACAGGATCAGGCATAAAATATTCGGCACTAAAAACAGAACAGCCCTGCAATGCCATTCGAGTAGGCCTTCTCTGCCGACGTGAATAAAGCTGGCGCCCATATCCAGGTTGCCGCAATGCTCATTGCCGATACTACCATTCCCATATTTCTGTGTCCTACATGGAAGCTCTCGCCTCCGTCTTCTCTTTTCGTAAAAGCTTTTGTCGCACCCACCATCAAGAGTGCGTAGACAATCAATACGATTATCCCTTGCATTTTTGTTACCTCCTTCGGTTTTTTATAGTCGAAGGAGCAACAAAAAAGCACCGAGTTTTTGCCCGATGCTTTACGATTTAGAATTTTACGAATTTCACTTTACCACTTATATATTTGAACGTCAACCGAAACTTTTTTGAAATGGGGATTTATTGTAATGTCAAGCCATCCACCCCAAAAAATAAGTGCCGACAGTCTTTCGAGAGCAATTTTCTCGTCAATGTATGTCGTGTCGTTGGATACATTCCACTTCTCAGCAAGCTCTTTCCTGCTTATTTTGTCTTTGGATATGTATAATCCGTATATGATATCATATCTCCGTTTGTCCAGCTCGTTTGAAGACTTCTCACAGCATACCTCAAAGATTTCCAACATCGTCCGGACGTGGCTTACGATAATACCGGTTCTTGTAGCACTGTTCTTAATGCTTTCCACCACAAGGACATCATTGTAAATGTTCATCATGCTTTCGAGGATATCTGCAGCTGACTCCTCCATCTGTGTCCTTCCGAATACGGAGTTTTCCGCATTCTCCTGTAACATGCGAAAATTACGGAGCAGAAGTTTCGTGTTATGGAGCCTTCTATCTCCCCGTTTCTTCTGCGATTTCTTCAATTCTTCGACATACTTATCTCTGCCTGCGTTTGCTCCTACCTCAGCCGCCTTTTCAAGAAGATCGTGTAAATCTTCGGGACTTAATGCTATGAGGGTAGAGTGTGCGTTTTCATTTCCATCCATTGATCAGACCTCCCTAAAAATATTCCGGTTCCTGGTACCGCTTTATCCGAAATGCTTTTCAAGAAGACCTAACAGGTTTCTTGCTTCCTCCTCTGTAAGTGTAATGCCTTTTCCCATTTTTTCATCATCAGGCGACCAGTCTCTGATATCATACTTAGGATCAGCATCATTCCAGCTTACCAACCGGAGCTCTTTGTTCCACCCGTTGGTGCTTTGTCTTATTATACCAATTTTTTCTATCGTTGTACATTTAATTTCTGACATTTTGCATTATTCCTCCAATTCGTTGTTAAAGTTTTGGTCTCTTTGTTGGCTCGATCCGGCTCATGTGCACCTCTGTCTCCGCTCCGTTCTCCTGCATCTTCTTGTTGTAAAGATAAATCTGGTTGGAAACCTGCTGCGCTGTCATTTTCATTTCATCTGCAATGTCCTTAACCTTCCATCCTGCCTTTTTCAGAGCCATAATCTTGCCTACATCATACTTTTTCTTTCCGGTCGTGCTTTCATCTTCCGCCGCCTCAGATACGGTTTCCTGCGCTTTTGCTTCACTTTTAGCATGTTCGCTACGCTTTTCCTTGTTTTGATCGCATTTTTCCTTATTTTGATCACGCTTTTCATCGTTTTCAGACGGTTTTAATGGCAATGTACGCACATATCTCCGGATATCCTCCGTACACTTCTTGCAGAAAAGCCAACTTTCAAACTCATTCTCCTCCAACAGATCTCCCTCTGCTTTATCTCTGGTATTTACGGACACGAAACCGTGCCTTTTCTCCTTTGTCATTTCCGCTCCGCACCGATCGCAAAAATACTTAATCATCGTCATTCCCTCCTCCCGGCATTTCTATAAAATCACTCAGCTCCATTTGTCCCGGCACCTCATAATCCCAATCATCCATAGAGCCTCTATCTTCTTTGACCTTGGTCGCTCTGGCTTTCTTTGGCTGAGGTGGCATTATCTTCTTGTAACATACCGGTCCGTAACCTCTCAGGATGCTCTCGGCATCCTTTAAGGCTCGCCCGCATTTCTCGCATATCATGCACTCTCTCCCTGAAATCAAAGACATACGCTGTGTTTTCGGAGATACCCTCTGTCGAAGAGTCGCTCCACGCATGCCCTTGCCTGTAAATTCTTCCGGCAAGTATGTCCAAAAGCATACTCTTCACGTTCAGCATCTTTCTTTAGCCACACGCAACTTGCCTTTACATGGTCTATAATCCGCTGTAACAGTGCCTCAGATCCGGATGCAGCTACGCATTCTCTCATGATTTCAAGCCATTGCTCCGGAAAAATTCTCCGGCATCGGTCTCATAATACACCGAGTACACCATTGTTTCTTTCTTGTGCCCCATGCGATTGACGTAATATCCTCCGGTGCCTCTTGACCTACCTTGTCTGTTGTGAATCCTGTAGTCTTCCAGCCTATGTACCTGCATCAGCCCACCTCCTTAACCCTCGTAACATGGGAGCAACGGAAGATTGGTCCCATAGTGTTCCCTCCCTTGTCAAGCAATGCATAATAATTATGCTTCAAGTATAGGTTCGGATTATGCTTAACTGCGTCTGTATTGGTCTTCTGCAGACAGCCCTCGTAGGCTCTTCCATCAAACAGCAGCACCTTGACCTGTCTGCCTATGTATGTTTCAAGCTTTTTCTCTCTTCATTCACTGTTTCCTCCATTTTCTCAAAATAGAATTTGATAGGTTCTCTGTTCTCCTGTACCATGCCATATCTGACTGCAATATTATATGTGCATACATCCCTTGCCAGCCTGTCCGGTATCTTCTGGAGCTGTTTCCGGAATTCTTCCAAATCCATGGTTGCCTTATAACGATTGCATGAGCCACAGGCCGGCATGAAATTTTTAATATCATGCACATCGATACCTGTAAAATCCTCTGTGTACTCATAGTTTCTCAGGCAATACAGGTGATCGACATTGAATCCCTTTTCCGGAATTTTGCAGCCACAGTACGCACAATGTCCGTCATACTTTGCGTACACCAGCTTTCGCACTGATTTTGGAATCGGTTTTCGCATTTTACTTCACCTCACAACTCTTAGTTTTTCTCTGTTCTTCCTTGCGTGATAATCGTCTATCATATACTCCTCGCACTCTTCCCTTTCCATATTTTCTAGGCTCTCTCCATCAAAATTATTGCATATATCGCAAAAAAGCACGGGCGCCAGTCATATGGCACTTCTTCCGGATTAACAGTAAGGCTCTCTGCATTATTGATACGACCTGCATAAACAGTAGTAACACGGATCCACCATCGGAACTCTCTCACGCTTATGTTCCGGTGGCTTTTCCTCTGTTATATTCATGAATTCATCAAATGTTAGCTGACCGTTCATAGTTACTCATATGTCGGCTCTGGTTTAGTATCTGAATACACATAATCTTCATCGCCTAATTCATCTGCAACAAGTCTAACATCTGCTCTCTGCAGCTTTATAAGCAACAAATCAAACTCCTCCATATTTCTAAGTGAATATAGATTTGGAGTTGTATCCACACGTATTTCCCAACCATTTTTCTATCTTCGTTCCACTTGGATAAGCGTATGGTCCTATTAAGTTCATCCTGCTGTTCCTCTTCGTCTACTGTGAAATCTATTGTGGCATACTTGAATGAACTCCAGCTTCTCTCGAGATCCTCTTCAAATTCAAAATAAACAGTCATCGCCTCATACTCTGGCGATTCCTCCCATTCGACTTTTCTTCCAGAAGTATCCATATTCCTAGCCACAAACTTTTTGTACTCCTTAAATAAGTCCGTTAATTTTATTTCCGTTATCTGAGGTTCTTTCATCAAACACCGGAAATTTTCCAACATTTGCTTATTATCCACAAGATTAGATTTATTGACTATCTCCGTAAGAACGGTATCTAATTTTACTATACAGGCCGAAATATCATAGTTCTCAATAAACGGAACTAAAACCTGCTCAACTCTTTCTTTGACCGCCTTTTCAAGCTTTCCATAGTTAAATGAACTAGCTATTGCTTTTTCTATTCCATCCGCCACCTTTTCCCTAATAATTTGATCAACAGTTCCATTCGATAGGATTTCATCTGTGATTCTCTAATATCTTCATCAAAATTTGCCATATCATTTTCCTCCTAAATTTCAGTTTAATTAATCTGTTTTCATATTTCGATAACATTTATCAATGCTATCAAGTATATTTAAGTATGCTAATTCATAACCTTTAACAAATGCTTGTATCTGCTCTAAATTCATTGGTTCTGTCGGTTCAACAGTTATTTCATTCATCACTTTGTGCAATTCATCTCTCTCTTCTCTTGTAATAACAACTACCTCCGCTAAAGTCTAATATTTAGTTTACACATCAAATAGTCTCTTATATCATCTACAGAACTGGCAAGGAAGCTATCAAAAACCTCATCGACTTTTTCAAGTAATAGTTCATTGTCGTACCCATCATTTTCCATTTGATCTGCAAAGTTTTTTGTTTACACCTAAAAATACCGTTTTCCTCTCTGCACCACTCTTTTTTATACAAATTTCCATCTACCTCTAATGTTTCATTTACACCATTTTCTGTTGTTTCAATAATATATTTCATCTTATCTTCCTCTCTTAAATTCTAATTTTCTGCTGCATGTTTTAAGCCTTGTCTATAGCCTAATACAAATTCTACATTCTCTTCACAACCGCAATTTTTTGCATCTATACTTCCCCAGCCTGCTGCCATCTACAAAATCATGCTTTTTTGCAATTATCTCTTTTAAAACTGTTTTCATTAATCTTTTGCATGATTTCTATCTGAGCCGGATCAAGCCTCTACTTTTGGCTTTTTCAATATCAAACATTTCGCACCTCAATCTTAATAAAAGTCATCTACATCATCCAGAAAGTCCTCATAGACCTCGCATCCCGCGCAGGTCTGCTCGTTGCATTCCGGAATGTAGTTACAATAAGGGCACTTCATAATGACCTCCAAATCTTAATTATGTGTATCTCTAAAGTTCTCCATTGCCCACTTATTACCGGTTGCCTGCACATTTGCTCTAACTCTCTCCTGCGGTGTAGAGCCTCTGCCAACACATGCGAGTATAGATTTCCTTACGGAGCTTCCCTCCGTCAGCCCCATTGCGTCCAGAGCCTCCTTTGTTCCACACTCATCACAGATCATCGTCTTGTTGTCCACCCTCGACAGAGCTCTTAACCATTCTGTATCTCTTCCACATTTCGGACACTTCATATTTTCTTTCATGGCCGGTGCGATTGCCGCACCAATGGTCTTTGCGGTATGCACCCATGCAGTAATTCACATGAATGCAACTTCTACGCATTTCCTCCGGATCCATTACTCTCCTTTCCGGGCGGTGCACCACGACCGCCCTGTTTTATTTCGTGATATACATTATTCCTGACCATGAGGTAACTTGGTGCCTGATTGCTGTTCCAGATATACCTTATTGGCAGCCGATATAACTGCCAGCACATCCTGTAATCTGCATGTGATCAGCAGATTCTTCTCTGGTATCTCCAATGTGATGATACCTCCCTGTACAGTTGATGTGGTTTTAATATCACACTGCTCCAGATTGACTGCTCCGCCTTTCCGCAGGCTCTTTCCATTGCGTATTTTTCTTACCACTGCTTTTCCGTCTATTGCCATTGCATCTGTAAATCCTGCCATTTATGCCTCCTTGAAATTTACCGGAAGTACCAGGGCTGTCATATCGCTATCATCTGCCTTAATAAGAGCAGGCTGTTTGGCCGAGGTAAGTTCCAACGTTACTGTGTCACATTCAAAAGCCTTGAGGCTGTCCATCATAAGCCTCGGATCAAAGGCGATCTTCAAATCTTTCTCAAATGGTTCGATTACCGGAATCTCCTCGTGAAAGTCTGCCACGGTGCTTCTGTATGTAAGTCCAATGGTGTCTCCGCTCATGTCCATGATTACAGGCGCCTTGTCTTCTGCCGAGCCGCAAAGCCTTGCACGATTGATAGCTTCCATTAACACTCTGCGGTCAATGATTGTGAACATTTCCCCGCTCATGAACATCTTCTTGTACTTGAAATACTCGCCCTGGATAATTCTGGTGTAGACCTCATATTCCTCCGACTTGAACAATGCTCCGTTTCCGTCATGGTAGATGGAGACATCACCCTCGAAGTCCATTTTCTTTACATTCTCCATAGCAGCTCTCGGCACGATAATCTGAAACTCTCCCTCGTAATCGATACAGTCCCAGGCAATCCGGTGTCCGTCCAAACCGACAAAATTCAGCTTTCCATCTACACACTCAAGATACATTCCAAGCATCTGCTGATTGGATCCGCTTGCCGCAACCGCATAGATTACATGGTCAATTGCCTTTTTCAGTTTCGATGCCGGTATCTTGGCAGGCTCTTTGTCTGTATCAATGCTCTTTGTGTAGGCAAACAGCTCTGCGTCCAGCGTCTTGAACTGGTTCTTGATCGTTCCTGTCTTGATAACAAGGTTTCCTTTGCTCACGCTGACTTCAAGCTCCCCATCCGGAAGACTGCCGATGAAATCAAAGGCTTTCGCAGGGATGATGAATGGTTCTGTTTCCTCCTCCATGCCCTCTAATTTCGCCTTAACGGTCAGATTTGTGTCCGAGGCGATTAAATACCCGTCCGAACACAAGACTCCTTTCAATGCCTCAATCGTGGTCCTTGATGGTACTATTCCTTTCAGCTGTCCTATTTTCTTTGACAGCTCACTTTTATTAATCCTCATAGTTCTTCCTCCGTATCACTCAAAATAACTTCTACCCTTGGTTCCTCTGAATAATATTTCTCACAGGTAATGCTCACTACCTGCGAATCATCATGGTATGCCAGATGGTTCAGCGCATCTGCATATACTTTGACAACATTATCGATATCCGGTTTCTTGGTTGGACGTTCCTCTCCGTTTGCCATCATCTGTTTTCTTTTCTTGCTTGCACTGGCCGGAATGGTGTAATATGCCTTGATCTGCATCATCACAGGAACCTTTTCCGGAAAGCTGCCCTTGCACTGCCTCCGGTACTCCCATCCGATCAAGTTCTCATACACCAGCGTGGCTTCCGGTGTCCTTGGATGTGCCGCAGGATTCATGGGATTAAACCTCGGACGTCCTTTCCCTTTGGCTCCCCGGCACTGTAAATGCCCTAACCATTTGAAGCTCCCAGGTGCTTTTCCAGAATTGCCTTTATATCTGCAAGCTTTGTGGTTCCAATGCCTTTTACGCTGCCAATCTCGCCGATAATCTCAACAATATTTACAGCAGGCTTGGCAGGAGCAGCTTCTTTCCCACGATGAAAGCCCTCACTCCTTGCTTTCTCTACTCTATCCTCCACGTAATGTACCAGCTGTTCGTCTGTCATTTTGCGGATTTTGACCGCTTTCTCATGAATCTTGTCCTCATCAACTGTTCTGCGACAGCTTCTTTTCTTCGCCATTTTATGCTCCTTTCGTTTCGTTCCTGCTGGCATGCGATATTGCAATACCAGCAGTGTAATCTTTATAGCCCTCGCTGTTCCGGCACCACATATTACATACTCAGTACAATCCGACTGGCTGATAACTCATAAGCTGTGTGTCGCTCCGAATTATCCTCACTAATTTTCTTTACATATTCACGGCTCTGGATTCTTCCCTGCAGCTGCACTCTCTGTCCAACCTCTAATGTTGATGCAAATCTCGCATTTCTGCCCCATGCAATGCACGGTATGTAATCTGACTTTCCATAAGCTCTGTTCACAGCAATGAGCAAATCTGCAATTTCCCTGCCAAGTGGAGTCTTTCTATAAACTGGTTCTTTGCAAACGTATCCATCAAGATCAATATGGTTTTCTCCAATAAATTCATCTTCAGTTACTGGATTCAATTCTACGGCAAACACAGAGAGTATCAGGCGGTTCTTTTTCTCTTCATGTCTGTTATAAGAGCGGAACTGACCGACAACCTCATACAATTTTCCCACCTTAATGTCTTCAATATTGCACATTCTTTCTGAAACCATAACCGGCACTGTATCAATGTTTCCGCTTTCTCTCGGAATGTTCATGTCAAAAACATAAAATCCTTCTCCGTACACCTCGTGGCTGTATACCGGTGTTCCTGCAACTTCTCCTGCTAATACTACTGCGTTATTTTCAAATCTGTTTTCTGCATTGTTACTCATCTTTTAATCCTCCATATAGTCAAGTTTTGGGAGTTCAACCCCCATATTTTTACAACTGTTCTCAAAGCATGCCCTGCACAGGTAGGCATACTGTTTAGCTGGTGTACCTCTTTTTGATCTTGCCATCAATGCAACCATCTGGTTCTTGCGAAGCACTTTCCCCACACTCAGAGCACGCTTCATAGAGCTTGTTCTGCATTTTTTCGCTGATTGTCTTTTCAAGGAGCTGTTTTGGGAAATCCCTCCGCATATTCTTTTCTCCAACAATCGGAATCAGACTGTCTTTCATAAAAATTGGTATTCCAAACGTATCTGCAGTAAGCACCAGATTCTTAATCCACTCAAACTCTGGAATGACCTTATTCTTTGACCGCCCTGTCTGTGCTCCGACAATAATCCATGGCGGTGCCGTTTTCACCGTTGCCCCAAACTTGCCGAAATCCTCAAGTATCGGTTCGATACTCAAAAACCAGTTATAAGTGCCGGATTCAAACCATGCGTATTCCTGATCCGGTCTCGTCACTGTCGTGCCATACCAGAAATTGTTCTGCTGTGGCAACTTCCCGGCATTTGCCAGCTTCATGTATCGTTCTGGGTTCTTTGTCAGAAACAAATAATTGTGCTCGTCATGCTCCAGACACACCGTGAATATTTCCTCAATCCACTGATCCGGTACCCACTCTCCGAATACATCAGCCATAGCTCCCACAAAAATGTTGTTACCCATTTTCAGTTTGCCAATCGTATCCATGCGATATCTGTGAAAGGTCGGCTCGAATCCGAATGGATATACCAGCGGATGCCCTGTCTCACTCAGCATCGGCTTATCCAAAATATATAAAAAGTGCTTTCGTCCGGTCCAGTCTGCGTCGAATAATCCGCCTTACACATCTTATTGAGCCTTACGTCTCCGCTGAATCTGGCTGTCATAGTTCTTGCATAGCAGTAATGGCATCCATGATTGCATCCCGTAATAGGATTCCATGTGTGATCACACCACTCAATTTTTGATTTATTCACAACGTTCCTCCTTTCTGACATATCCAAGCTGAACTTCCTCTTCCCACGGAATATCTGAACAATTAACATGCTGTCCGCACTTGCTGCAATAATCCGGCTGATAATCTGGACCGGCATTGAGGATATGGTTGCATCTAGGACAGATACAATACTGATGAAGCGTAATAACAAAGCCATACTTGTTGTATGTTCCGTGCTTGATTTTGGGTTTCCTTGCAATAAACTTCGGTATTATCAAGCTAGTTACCTGTTTCAGCATTTGTATCATCTCCCTCCACCCAATACTCTACAAAGTACATTGTCTGTCCTTTTCCTCCTGGCCGCTCTTTTCCAATCCTTACCGCATAGCCAGCTTTCACTAATAAGCAACAGAGGGAATTTCTATCCTCGTCATTGAGCTTCTGAAGTAAATTCTTTATTCTGTGTCTCTGATTGTCTGCCATTTATCATCCCGCCTTTCTTTTGGCATTCTTCTTGTTGTCACCTTGTATAGCTTCATTCATTTTCTTTTCAAATACTTTTACAAAGGCTTGAACATCTGCCGGCATTCCGCAGTTTTTAAATCCTCTGCACTGAATAATTTTGTTATTTCTCCATTCCATAGTGAAATAAGATTTCTCTGGATGATCTGCTTTTCTGATGAAGAAAATATTTGTCTCTCCTCTTGCCACTCTATCGACATATCCTCCGACACAATGATGCAAAGCCTCGCCCTCCTTACGGATTTCATCTCCACTCTGAGGTACCACCAGTATCAAGCCTTTTCCCTTTATCTGGAAAGCATCTACCCCATCATTTCTGCTAAATATCTCTTCCATCGCTTTTTTGTCTCGGCCATTTTCTTGGCGGCAAGTTTCTCTCTGCGTTTCTTTTCAGCTGCAGCTTTTTTATCTTGCAATGCCTTATATTCTTCCGCAGTTCTATCATGTACCTTTTTGAAATTGTTTGGCATGTAGATAAACTTGTTATCCAGATCGTATTTCAGCTCCCGGCACCATCCTATATACTCAAGCCAGTCATGTGCCATATTCTGTTTTCTCTCTATTCGCGGATCCGTTCTCTCTTTATACCTGTTGTAGGAATAGCCCCACATGCAGGTATTCTTTTCTCCGATCGGGTATCTCTCACTCTCCCTGTCTATGTACCGGCAGAGCTTATGGAGCGATACCTTTCTGTTCTTCTCCTTCAGAAGATCTGTGTTGCATTCAAAGGTTTCGTAAAATTCCTTTAACTGCTCCGGCTTCATCTGGATACCAAGCTGCTGTGCTACCTGCAACAGGCGGAGTTCGTAATGATTGCCGTCTATTGCCTGTAGCGTCCTCGTATTGACCTTATTCAGCCCTAAGATTTCATAGATGGTGTCAGCCTTATAATTGACCTTGCCCGTCATGTTTCCGCTGTAGTTGTAGCCTCTTACCACATCCTTCGCCAGCTGGTTCAAGCCCATTTTGCAGAACCACTCAAGCTTCGGAAATTCCAGATAAATATCAATGGCATCCTCGTATCTGAAAGCTGTGGTCGGCATGTTCTGTGCAAGAATTTCCAGTGCGGAATACTTCATTGGTGTGTGTTCCCATGCCTGCGGAAGATTTCCGGGATATAAGATACACTCCATGCATGCGATATTTCCCTCATCCGGAATCCAGCGCGACTTCCCCTTCTGGTGGTACACTCCCCATTCATATCTTTCCTTCATCAGCTTTTCGCCGAAGAATGTGCAGAAACAGCGGCTGTACTCATGCATGGTTTCTTCAATGCGTTTCTTACATATGCTGCCTGTTATCATTGCGTCATTCTTTATGCGTCTCCATGCTTTGAAGTACCGGAGTAAGAAGCCTTCCTCCTGCCAATCCACATATATGAACCATCTTTCATCTGCTATCTGGCATGGCATTTTTCCTCTTGCCTTATATGTCACTCTGCTTCCACAGAAAGGACATTCCCCTTTTCATTGTTCCGAAGTCTTATCCTGCTCCGGTCAACGATTCCTGTCTTCTGGCAGTGCGTACACTCAAATTCAGCCTTTCCCTTGGATGTCTCTTTATAAATTCCGTACCGGCTGAAACTCATGCCCTGCTCCCATACCCAGTCGGTAAAATCCTGTGAAGGCACTCCTATCGGCTCCATCCGCAGATCAATCGGCGCAAGGACTTTTCTGTGCTTCTCTGCCAGTCGTTCTGCCTTGACCTTGTCCTGGAATCTGTCAATAGCATTCCATACGTTCTCGTCAGTTTCTTTGCGGTAGGCCTTGAAAAAAAGTTCTCCATGACGCCCTTGTCCTCTGCTGTCCAGATAAACACCTTTGGAATGTGTTCGCTTTTCCATGTTTTTTGATCCCATTTGTACTCCCACAGCCGGAAACCCTGCATATTATCAAATGCAGCTGTAAGCCATTTAACCTTTGACTGTGACAGGTCCTGCGTGATATAATCATCACTCGACAGAAATGTCCTAAATGCTGCTTCCGTTTTTCCTTTTTTGAGCTTCGACACCTCATAGAAATTCAGAAGCAGTATTTTGTTATCATCAACCAGCTCCGCAGTCACAATGTGCTCCATTCCGTCCAGTCTATCTGCCATTTCAACCATTTCTGCTGTTGCCTCTGGTCTAGGCAATGCAGACAGCTTTTTTTTTCCATCGTACATCCCTCCTTACAGGCCCATCATTGAGAACAGATCCATCTGCCCTTCAAGTTCATTCGACCTCTTCTTAGGAGCTTCTTTTTTCTCCGGCTCTTTCTTCGGTTTGTCCGCCTTTGCTTCCGGCTTCGGAGTTTCCTTGGCAGCCTTATCTTTTCCAGCTGTCTCCGCCTTTTCTCAGCACGCTTCTTCATGCCGTCCAGACGCTTCTGCTGATCGGCTTTCTGTTTCTTTTCTCTCTCCTTGGCTTCCACAGCCTTTTTCTCTTCAAGAGCTTTATCATCCAGTCTGTAATAGTCCTCTGCCCATTCGTAGACTACGGAATCCTTTACCATGGCACAGTTTCCACTCTTGAGCTTTCGTGCCTGATCCATGATGTACTTGAAGCACTTCTCCCAGGTCTTATGCATCTGGCATACCGCATCAGCCAATGTCTCCGACTCTTTGCACCGGTCAATCATGTGTGACAGGATAGGCTCGGCATGGCCTTCCTTTGCCTTTTTCAATTCTCCCTGCAGCTTTGCAACAGCTCCATCGATGCCCTTTGCTGTCGGCTCAGGATCCGTTTTTCTTCCTCTCCACCATTTTCAGAAGCCTCCTGCGTTTCAGTATCGTGAGTTTCCTCAATATCCTGGCCGCAAGAATCGTCGCCCGGTTCATCACCTTCTGCTTCCTCTGCTCCTGCCTGCTCTTCCATTGCCTTCTGCACTTCTTCCGGTGTCGGATCAGGAACATTCCCTGTCACAATATCCGCAAGGGAAGTCTTCCCCATATACACAGCCTCGTCAAATGCCTGTTTCTCAATCCCTGCAATGGCTCTTCCAATCTCTGACTTCGGCTCTGTTTCATCCAGACTTTCCATTGCCTCGTATTCCTCTTTGAGCCTGTCATTCGTAACATCAAACAATGTGTTACCGTCTGCATCATAGAATGCGGTTACAGTATCTCTTTTTAGAACCTTGTAAGTCGTGCTCCCGACCTCCAGCTCGCAGTTCTTTTCTTCTGCCGGATATCCCTTTTCCAGATACTCCAAAACTGCCTTGCCCCACTCAAATTCATAATCTCTGTTGTCTCCTGATGCGTAATGCACCACTGTCCTACTTGTTCCCATAGGTTTCCTCCTTTTTATCAAAATCGAAGAAGAATACATATTCATCCTCTTTCTGTTTCTCCGCCTCTGGTAGAGGCATTAGTCTTTTCATGTTTTGTATAAATATCCGTATCTGCCACCTGTTAGAGTAGTAGAGCGGTGTGTACCAGAACTCCTGTCCTTTCTGTTCGTCCGGTTGTAATACCGAGCCTACAACAGGATTTACAATCGTGTCGGCTATGCAGATATATCCAGCACATCCAAGCAGTGACAGCTGAATGTAGCACATCTGGCCAACCACTCTGTCAATGTCCTGTCCTACGAAAAGAACCTTTTCCTGATAATTTATCCCTTGTTCCTTGAATGTGTTTGCGGCGGATATTAGCGTTGCACCTGCTCCGCATGCCGGATCCGAAACTGCTATGTAATCCCTGTCCTCTGCCTTGCTTCTGACGGTGTCCCCGATTGTTATAAGGGACATCATTTTGCAGACATCATACGGAGTAAAGAATTGTCCATGCCAGTGACTTCCAAGATTGAGCTGCATATACAACTTTCCAAGGAAATCCTGATCCGGATTGTTTTCTAATGCCATCGTTACAATGGCGAATAGCTTAGCTGGTATCTCCACATCTCCGCCCAGTTCCTTGATGCACCTCTCATATTCTTTTTTCCCTGTCAGCTTTCCTTTTGGGGTTGGTCTCAAATACATTCGCAATCGTGCAAGCCATTGCCGACATAAGATCGGACCATACCTGCCATGCCATTCTGCTGTAGCGCAGATGATTGAACAGGTCTAAGAACTCCTTTTCAGTGCCCTTTATTTCATCATTCGTTTGTACCGCCACCTATCAACCGCCTCCTTACTGCTTCAAATTGTCGCGCTCTTTCCTCACGCTGTTGTGGTGTCAGCTCTTTCCTTTCCGGAGCAACGGTCTGTTCTATCGCAGGAGGTTCTCTGGCTTCAATCTGAGGAACATACTGCTGTTGCAGCATCAACTTTTCGTTCGCTATGAAATCTGGCAGCATATTGCTGTTGACCGCTTCCTTTGCCTTTGCTTCGTACGCTTCCCGGAAGTTGGCTCTGTCCGCTGTCGGATTTTCGCTCTGGCACAGCCTGCTCCATCCGAGATTTTTAACCACCGATACTGTCAGATCATCCATCAAGGCAAATGCTTCCTGCGGGTGATACCATCCATACTCCGACATTGCCCTCTGAACCACTCCCCATGCCTCATCAAAACTAAGGACGGGTGGCTTGCATCTTTCCATGCACAGCTTTCTGATTTCTGCAATGTTAGGAGGATAAACGCTTGTGCTTATGTGCTCCAGAACCGCATTCTCAACGACTTTCCCATTGAGGTCTTTCAGCATCCGGTACCAGAAATTCATAGATGCATCATCCTCCAGAATTTTGGAAGCTGGATATGCAGACTTGATTCCTACCGCTATAACTGCAAATTCCTGTTTATTCATCTCCGGCCCACCCCCTTGCAAAATCTGCGAACTGTTCTACATGGGACTGCAATCCTCCGTTCTGAGGTGGCGGTGCTGAATTTTCATAGTATCCGTCGTGAACCTTCGGGAAATTGTTCGGTAGGACAAACCAATCGAACGTTATCATCCAACCACGCTTATTGTTCCCCTTGAGAAAATCGCTGTTTTTATCCTCTCAATAGCGGCTACCACTTCATCAATGCCGTATTCTTTAATTCTGGCATTCAAACACTTGGCTCTCTTGGTTCCTGATATCAACTTACTTACAGGCTTTAATCCATAGACTGCCAATGAGTTCCATTCTTCCACCGCTCGTTGCACATCGGTGCGACTAACAGTATCTTTAGATACTGCAAATATCTCTGTACTCTGTTCTCTACTCTCTAAATTCTCTTCTCTTATCTCTGTACTCTTATCTCTATACTCTGGTGTAGATTTGTCGGACTTTTGTTCGGACATTTGTCCTACCATCTGTCCGACATCTGAGACATTTGAATTACTGTAAATCCGCTTCTTTTCAGTGTTTATAAGATTTCTATACTCTCTTTTTCTGTCTGCCTCTGTTGAGCTTTGTCCAATAAAATTTTTGAATATCAAGCATGTAAATTGCTCCATTATCAAGGATTTCGATAAAGCCCATTTTTTCCAAAACATCCATTGCCTTTTCCACCGTTCCCACCTGGTGTCTCGTAACCGTGGCAACCATTTCCGGTGTATATGGAATGATGCCTCTATACATCAAACGTCCTTCTTGGGAAAGGCTGATTAAATACAATTTAAGGAGAATGTCACTGTATAAGTATCCGTCCTTCATGCCTTGGAGAAGTTTCATATCTTCACTATCAAAAAAATTCTCCTTGAGCTTTAGGTAATAATATGTCTTGTTGTCTGCCATACTTATCTCCTTTAGGAGCTGTAGCTGCAACTACAGCTCCATACTTACTTAATAGATTACTCTGCTTCCTTCATCAGTCTTCACAACATCCAAACTCTGAGGAAAGCGTGCTTTCATGGTAGGATCATGTGTAATTGCCATGATCTTCAAATCAGGGTATCTGCTCTGAATCGTCTCCAACGCATCGCAATATGCCTGGATTCCGTCACTGTCAAGGAATGGTGGCTCATCAATAAACAACATTCCGAGCTGGATTCCTGCTGTTGAGGATTTAATCTCAGCAAGTGCAAGGATTACTGACAGGGAAGCCTTTACTTTTCTCCACCAGATTTTGAAAGATACGGAAGAACCGATTTTCCATATTCTTCAATGAAAATATCAAGTGTTACCACTTCTTTGTTGGAGTTGCTCTTCATAACTTTTTCTGTCTGAAATTCAATTCCCATCTTTCCACCAGTCATCTGGCCAAGGATACTGCTTGAAATTTCTGTCAGCTTTGGAACCAGCGAGCGTATAATCTGATGTGGTATTCCGTCCTGCGAAAAAGCCGCTTTTAGCAGTTCATATTCCGAAATGTCCACTGATAACACACCAGCCTCTTTACTAAGTTCCGCAATTTCAGTTTTGAGTTTCTTGATCTCATCTAGTTTCTGGGAAAGGGAACCAATCCTCTGCTGGTACGAGGTTATCTGAATATCGATATCAGCTATCTTGCCATCAATGTTTGCGACTTCTGCCGTAAGTGCTGTTGTATCCATCGTTGCTCCTGCTGTAGCTGCCAGCTCTTTTCTTGCATCCTCAAGTTCTTTCTCGAATTCCTTTTTTCGCTCCTGTGACTCAAGAAGTGTTCTCTGAGCATTGGAACGTCTTTCTTTATAAACCGGATATTCTTTGCTTTTTGCCACGTAGTCTGCAAGGCCAATCAATTCCTGCTGAATGCTCTTATGCTGTTCTGTCTGTGACTGGTAGGCGAGCATTTCTTTTTCCACCTCTGTGCCCTTTAATTTCGTCTCAGAAAGCCTTTTTTCTGCCTCAGATATATTTGACTTAATATTCTCAATAGAGGCCTGTATAAGTGCCATTCGATTTTCTCTTGCGCCAACCTCATCAAGCTTTTTTGTCCAAGGTTTCAATGTATTGCATCTTGACTGAAGTTCAATAATTTTTCCCTCTGGATTTTCCATCTGCAAGAGCTCCGCTTCTATAGTCGCTTTCTTTTCATCCAATGGCTTAAGATCCTTCTGGTGCTCATCTTCTTTCTGCTTCAAAAAATCCGGGTAACCTTCCAGCATTTTCTTTGCAGAAATAGCTTCCGCAAGAAATCCGCACTTTGCATTTTCAATGTCAACACACTCAACGTTATCCAGAAGCTCTGCTTGCTTCTTTAATCCTGCAAGCTTGCTTTCAAGACCTTCACGAACCGCATTGTACTTTGCGATCAATGTGGATCTCTCATATCGGACGTCCGTCAGTTCCTGCATCTTTGCCTTGTATGTTCGGTCAGCATCAAATGCTTCATCTAAGGCTTTCTTTGCCTGTTCATATGCTCCTGCTTTCTGTCTGACCTCACCATCATTAGCCGAATCCAGTATCATTTCATTCTTTTCATTCTGTTTTTCCGTCAGTTCTGTTTTCAGTCTACTTATATTCTGTTCCTCAGACATTTCCTGATCATGAATCCTCACAAGCTCTTCATGTTTACCCATATAGGCAACAGCAGCTTTTGCATATTCCCTGTCCTGTTCCAAAAGCAAGTCATAACGTTCAACTTTTAAAATGGTTTCCTCTTCATCGGCTAGAAACGCATTACAGCTCTCTATATTGCGTTCGAGAGCGGCTATATTTTGACCTTCCTGCTCGTTTTTCTGCATCAAGGTATTAACAGATGCCTGCACCTTATCGTGACGTTCCTGAGCCTCCCTCTGCATCCTCAACAGTAAAGATTTATCCTCTTTCTGCTTTGCAAGATTATTTCTGTCCTCGGATACTGCATTCAGTTTTAACTCAATCTCTGTCTTTTCATCTTCCGGTTTTCCATAGCTTTCAATCGTTGCCGAATGGATATTTATGGTCTGTCTTTTCTTTGCAATATCTCTTTTCAGATTTCCAAGTTCATCCTTGGCCAAATCTTCCATAATTCCATAAATTCCAAGTCCGAGCAGGTTTGACAGAACTCCGACTCGCTCTTCTTTACCTGCTTCAAGGAATAATCCGTACTGATCCTGCATGATTAGGACGCATGCCTTAAATGTCAGACTGTCCATCCCGAGCAGGCGGATAATTTCCTTTTTGTGTATCAGCAATTTTCTCTTTGGAACGGTCAACCCACTCATTTTCCAGAAGTTCCGAAAGATTCAGTGTCGGCTTTCCAGATTTAGTTCTAGTTCTAACAACACGGAACGTCTTATCTCCAAGACCAAATGTGAATGAGATTGATCCGGAACGTGCCTTTTCATCATTTCTTATCCAGCCTGTATTAGTTCCCTCTCTCGGTTCTTCATAAAGACAGTCAACAATAGCATCCATGAAGAGCGAGGATTTTCCAGAACCATTACTGCCATTGATTGTGCAGAAGCTGATATCTTCAAAGGAGAAATACTGCTCAACATAATTGCGATAATTTTTGACTTCTATTTCCTTTGGAACGAATGTCCCAAAGAATTCCGATACTGCCGAGTTTGCTTTTGCCTTTGCGATAATAGGTCTTGCCTTCTCGACAATACTGTCAATCTTCTTCGGTTCAATAAGTTTTTCCTGCAAGTACTGAATAAGGTTTGTTTCCGGGTCCTCCTGCTTTGAAAGCTCCGTTCTATTGGCTGATTCAATCTTTTCCGCTTCGATACCGGCTACCCAGAATGCCCCAGCTTCATATAACGCTTTCTCCAGAAGAGCCGTGTTGAAGATCTTCTTCTGCTCTGCGGAACAGGTGTATAAAACACGGACAATCTTATCTGCGACAGCTCCGTTATAAGTCCAGTAATTAAATGCAACTTCCTCAATATGTCCAAGATTGATTGCGGTTATGTCTGTGTCTGTAAAATGGAATGTTATAAATTCTCTGTATGGTGTTTTTCTGAACCATGCATCACTGATATCCCATTTTTCATTTGAGAATCGTTTCATCTCATACAGCCAAAAGCCTCTGTCCTGCCCCCTCATCGTTAAAATTCATGGCATTTACTGCTCCGGAATAGTAAACATTCCTGAGTCCATTTATCATCTGAGGTCTATGAATGTGGCCAAGGGCAACTAAATCATAATCTGCCGCTAAAAGCATGTCCTGTGTGATAACCGGTTCAAATTGAGTAAGGAACTGTGTCTGACCGCTTTCTGTGTTGCATCCAGGTACTGTGTAATGGCTCATGAGAATAGCAGGGACATCTCCGCTGCACATAGCCCTCATTCCAACTACGATTTTTCCAAGCTCCTCAGAAAATACGATATTTTCATCCTCTTTAGAAATTCCGGGATGCTGTGCTCTGAATGTGCCTTTATCAAATCCCGGAACCGCAACGATATCTGCATAGGATGTTCTTACAAGTTCCGGTGTGATCACAATCTTTATATTGTCAATGAATTCAAAGTGAGCCTTTAGTTCGAGAAATGCTTCCTCACTGTCATGATTTGGAGTACCTCTCATTACAATGACCTGTCCTGCCGCTCTGGAAAGAGCAAGGATAATTTCTCTTGCCTGTAATACTTCCTTATGGCTTCTGCCCTGCCAAATTTCTGCCTGGTGGAAAATGTCACCGGATACAAGCACTAAATCCGGATTTTCTTTTTCAGCTGTTTCAACCAAACTACGTAGACACTTCATTGTATCCTCAGAACGGAGATTTGCCCCCTCCTTTTCTGGTCCCTTAAATGAACCAATGTGCCAATCTGCAGTATGTAATATTTTCATCTGTATTCCCTCGCTTTCTTCGTAAGTTCTTCAAGTTGTGGATATAATAAGTTGTACTGTTCATCTGACATTCCGCAGAATTCAACTCCATCTCCACCCCAGTATTCTCCAATGACCAAAATGTTTCCCAAAATCGGATTTCCGTGCAAATCGCTTTCATAAAGCCAACTTCCTACCACATTCACTTCCAGATTGTGATAGTACGCTTCCTCATCCATCAGAATGCTTGTGCAGCTTCCCTTCTCTTTCTTAGGTCTGTTAGACGCTCCTAAAATCTTATAAAGTCGAGACGGCATCACATGCTCCATCAATTCACATTTCGGTCCAATCATTTCATATAACCGCTTATTTACCGAAGTAATATCTCCTCCGGAAATTCAAGTGTTGTAATTTCATTTTCAGTGGTTATTTTTATAATCTTCATTAGTGGGCTCCTCTCTGGCATCTTACACACAATGGCTTGCCAAATTTATTAATAGAGTAGGAATATACTTTGTCGGAAATCTGAGCGCCACATTCGTCACAGATGTATCCTGTCTGTTCATTTGCTTCTGGCTCCGAATTCTGCTGTGGTGTTTCATCAAACCAGTTCTGTTCACCTCCTGCATTCTCCTCTACCATAGCTTCATCAGATGCAAATGCAGGATTATCAGCAAATTCTTCTGGATTGAATTCGTCTCTTTCCCTACCAGTTAAAGTGTCCGGAATAGCCGCAATAGTTGGAGCAGCTCCAAATAAAGAGCCTATAGAATTCATTCCCTGAGACAGCATTGCTTTTCTCACTTCCGGATCTGTATAATCAGGAGAAAAGGTAACACGAGGAATAGCAAATGGCTTCTGCAACTCCTTTTTGGTATACTGCCCTTTCATGCCCGTTAGAGCTCTGATTACACGAAGAATTGCACCTGTCATGGCTTTTGCGGCAGCTGTTTTACGGAGCAATGTCATATTTACAAGAACAGAACGCTCAATATATTTCTCCCTGTCACAATCATCGATAACATATGCTTTGCAAGCCTTTCCCCATTTATTTTTGGCATCGATCCAATTCCCTTTGAACATTTCAGCTGCGGCCTTTGCAGCTTTTTCATCTGTAATTCCTTTGATAGACTTATCCATGAACTCTACTCTGTAATTAGCCTCTTCATCATCGAGGCAAATAACTTTCTCATCAGCATGTGTTTTACCAGTACCATCTGGCATTCTCATAGCTCCATATGCTTTGGCTTTATATGTATTGGCATCAATTTTGGTTCCATAAGTATGATCAGGATCAAACTGTATGCCAGCTGCTGCGGCAATTTTCATAAGAAGGGGTTTTGCCGGAGAATAGGTTTCTTCCCAAATGTCCTTGCCCTGTTGTGTTGTTCCAGTCTTAACAGAGCCGACCTTAAAAAATATCTCCAGAGTTTTCAGAAAGATCTGCGGTCACTTCCATAACCGTAATCTTGTAAAAAGGATTTAGCTGAACTTCCGTTGCGGCTGGCATAAGCAAATTGCATCCAGCATACTTTTTCTGAATTTCAGCAATAGCATTAGAATTGTTTTCCATATTGTACCTCCATATAGTATAATTTTATTGATTTTAAGCAGATGGCTGTGATACAATATGGTTGTTCATGAGGGTGTTCCGGACTTTGTCCGAGCACTCTTTTCCATATCTCTCAGCACGCTGCATAAATCCATTGTGAATTTTGAAAACGCAAGACTTCTCACATATTCCTCTGTCAGCTTAACGAGATACCAGTGCTGTAACACGACCTCTCTCTGTTCACGCTGATATATGTACTCCTGCTTATGTCTGGCATATTTCAATGCCTCCTCGAACTGTTCATCTGTAATTTCGCATCCGAGCAGTTCCTCTACTTCTTTTTTTTCTACAATTTCTTTCATTTTCCAATTCCTCCAATGAATCAAATAAATAGTTAATTGCTTTCCATGCTCCCCAGTAAACCACAGGGATTAATAAATACTCAACTCCGACAGCCTTGTATCCTCTCTCGATATAGGCAAGATGAAAAGCCCATTTCCCGATAGCGTATGTGACAAGCAGCGTCCAGATAGCCGCTATCAAATCTCTTTTCAGTGTCTTCCTCATTTGTCCTCACTCCTTGTAAAAATAATGTTTTCCATGCTTAAACAGGAAAGTCAGATTTTCACTATGCCATGTAGAATCGCTCTTGCTCTCAAAGTAAGTTGCTCCATGGCTTTCATCCCATCCACCAGTCTGAATAAGCTGCAATGCTCTGTAACAGTCCTCGTCCGGCTCTACCTCGTCATATCTTCCGTTGCTGATCGGACTAAACTGCCCTTTCTGGAAGATAACCTCCTCGATAGTGTCTGGAAATTCATCATCCCAAACCCTATTCAGCACAACCAGCATCACGAGGGCTTTTCCCTCGGTGTCCTCCGATTCAGCTTCAGCCATTGCAATCTTGGCAAGCCTATACGCATCATCCGAATCCCAATCCATACTGCCGATTTTGGACTGCTCTTTTTTTACCATTTCCTGCTCTTGTCCGGTTGTTGTGATTGGTTCCGTTGTTGGCATTGCATCCGCTTCCTCAGAAACCACAGCTCTAACAATCATTTCTGTTTCATCCACTTCGTCTGCCGGAGTTCCCGTAAAGCTGAAAGCGAATGCAACCATTGATGTCAACGAAATCACGAATACCAGTCCTAAACCCAAAAGACATTTGTTTCTCATGCTCCTATTGCACCTCCTTGGGGATGGTCAAACACAAATGACATCTGACCGCTGTTCTTTTCTGTTCTCAACATCTGGCTGAAAACAGCCTGTTCTTCTCATGTTCCTTTGCCCTTATGCTCTGACAATCGCACCGTTCTCCCGGATCAAGATTGCTTCCACAAACAGGGCAGACATTGTAATATGCCATGATTACCTCCTATCTGTTCTCCTGTGCAGCTACATACTGGATTGCCTGCTCAATATCCTCTTCCGGAATCTGCAACTTATCCGCAAATAAATGCTTATTGACTTTTCCGGAGCCTATGCTGATATACCCCTGGCTCTCGGATTCCTTATTGATTTTGCGCATCGTCTTGTATGCAAAGTCTTCTTTGCAACCGAGTAAAATCATAACTTCCTTTACGGTCAGAAATGGTCTCGGTGCGGTTCTTACTGCTCCCATAAAACCTCCTATTCCAGGTTCTTTTGAACCCAAACTTTTAGATTATGTGATACAGCTGTCAGCTCATCCAAGTTGCTAAGTATGTCCTGCAAAATTGGTTTTTCATCCTCAGATATCACTCCGTCGGCTACGACATCTAAAAGATTTTCTTTTGATTCCTGTACCTTTTTGAGTGAAGAAAGGGCTCTTACAGCAATTCTGTCTAAGCTTTCTGTATCAACCAGCGGTACATCCTGTCCCAAAGGACAGCTATACTTGCAATAGTGATTTCTGAGTTCCGGTGCATTATAAAGATCAGCCATTCTCAAAATCGCATCAGCTGGGATAATCTTTGTAATACCTAATTCATAATCGGCAAGTGTACTAGTAGAAATTCCAAGAAGTTCAGCCGCTCCTTCACGGCTATTCAACTTGTCATTGTATCTTGCAGCCTCTTTTCTGCATTTACAGTAGATATTGTCAGCGGCTTTCGTAGGGTTTGTTCCCATTTATTTTTTCCTCCATTTCGACTAAACTTTAACTAAGTTGAAGATACTTGAACTTTTGAAGTAAAAAAATTTCAAATGTTCTTCGTTCCGATAAGTCCAGTACAGAGGCGATATGATTGGCTAACTCTATATCTACGGAGCATTTTCCATTCTCAATAAGGCAATAACTGCTCCTGTCTTTGAACCCCAGCTGTTCGGCCATATATTTTTGAGTGTAGCCCGTAGCTTTCCTCTCGGATTTTCGTAGTTCAAGATTCATCCCTTTTCTCCTTTCATGTTTTAGTTTCTTCAACTTGTGTTTATAATCCTTCAACTTCTCATTCATGTCAATATCTTAGTTGAATTTTTATCAACTTTGTTGAAAACAGTTTAATTTCAAGGAGGTGTCACTTATAATATGTTTGAAAATATTAAACAAAAGGAGGCGGTCTGCATGGCAAACATATCCGACAGAATCAAAATGCTGCGTACTTCTGCTGGTCTTACTCAAGAAGAGTTTGGCAATATATTTGGTATTGTAAAATCAACTGTGTCTCTTTATGAGAGTGGAAAAAGCTGCCCCAATGACCAAATGAAACTTAAAATCTGTAACTATTTTAATGTTCCTTTGGACTTTCTTATTGGTATATCAAATGTTGCCGAATACCAATCCGAAGATTTTAACAAAGCAATCCTTAGTGACGGAAGTTGCCACTCTGCTTTGCTTGATTTAATGGAAATTCGTCATATAACAATGGATGATATCGTTATGGCTACTGGATTAGAAAAAGAAGTTCTGGAGTATTGGTGTGTAAACGAAGTTCCAAGCGTAAGACAGCTCGTATTGGTTGCTGACTGTCTAAATACATCCGTTGATTATCTTTTAGGACGGACCGATCAGTTTAACCTTCCTTCTGGTGAAGACAAAGATGTTCTTTCATATTATAGTCAGCTGCGAAAAATAGACAAACGATGGGCTGTCGGACAAATGATTGACATTCTCAAAAAATACGAATCCGAAAACGAATTATCTGTTGCAGCGGATGATCAAAGAAAAGTTGTTGGAAAATAATAGACCTCGCGTGGTACCGAGGTCATCATAAAAGATAGTATTTTTCTGATTGGTCGTCAGATTAAAAAGTGGGGGATTATATGAATTGTATAAAATGTGGGCATGAAATAACTTCTGAAATGCTTACGAGCGGTATATGCTTTCAATGCGGTGCTCCGGCTAGTGATACAGTCGAAGCTTACGAGCGTACACAGCAAGAAGAAAAACGCAAGAGAGCTGAGATGCAGTCTGTTGCAAAGCAAGAACGATTAAGAAAACAAGAGCAATTACAGCAGGAAGAAGTGTCGCGGTATAAAGAACATCTGTTATCTACCGGTTATTCTTTTGAAACATGTTCTATTGAAAAGTATGTAGGTCTTGTATCTGGCGAATCTGTCATTGGAACAGGATGGTTTTCAACAATGGAATCCAATATTTCAGATTTATTTGGTGTAGAATCAGAAGCTTATTCAGATAAAATCAAGCAAGCCAAAAAGAATGCACTTGATAGTATGATAAAAGAATCCGTTTCAAAAGGTGGAAATGCCATTATCGGAATCTCATATGAAATGATTGCTCTAAGCAGAGATATGATAGGTGTATCAGTGAATGGCACATCTGTCATTGTTAATAAAAAAGGAAATGAGGAGGAATCTACTTATGTATAACGCAGACGAAACCTCACAAAAGATAAGTGATCTGGAGAAAGAGTACAGAAAGTCACAGCAGAAAAAAAAGGGGCCGAATCCCTTATAGAGCTGGAAGCACAGGTTCGTGCAAAGCTCAAACGTCAGGCTGAGGAGGATGATAATATCTACGATCCGGAGTTTGAAAAGAGATTGAAGAAAGACTGGCCAAACTCGACGAGGAATCCAGGTCCGAATTCTACCGGATCCGGACACACAGGAAGAATGATGGAATCCTCTCTGCCAGGGAGATTGATCTGCTCACTCTGGAGGCTATGGAGCGGTCATACTATCATTACAAAGGCATAGAATACGAAAAACCGAAGTATAAGAAAGAATTTCACTTCGGAGGATAAATAATCTGCAAAGAATGGAAAGGAGTTCGGTATGCCAGCATATAAATATACTCTGAAAAATGGAAAAACGATGTGGTATGCCAACTTCTACTATACCGATTGGACTGGTGAGAAGAAGCATATCTGCAAAAGGGGATTCTCTACACAGCGTGAAGCAAAAAGAATATGAACGTACTTTCATGAATCAGCAGAATACTACCAGCGACATACTATTCTCCTCGCTTGTTACCAATTATCTCGAGGATATGGAACACCGCTTGAAGCCTACCACAATGGAGAATAAGCGGTTTATTATAGACACGAAGCTGCTTCCCTACTTCGGAAGACAGAAGGTATGTGACATTGATACGATCAACATCCGCAAATGGCAGAATGAGCTCATCTCATTCCGAGATGAAGACGGAAAACCTTTCTCCCAGACATATCTGAAAACTGTAAACAATCAGATGTCCGCTATTATGAATTACGCTGTCTCGCACTATCACCTCGCCCTCAATCCCTGCAAGGCCGCTGGCAGTATGGGAAAAAGCAATGCTGACGAAATGAATATCTGGACACAGGCTGAGTACGAGAAATTTTCCAAGGCTATCAGCAAATCATCCATGAAGCTGGCTTTTGATATCCTGTTCTATACCGGTATGCGTTCCGGAGAGCTGCTCGCACTGACACCAGCGGATATTCTTCCATCCAAGAGGATAGACATAAACAAAAACTATGCAAAGGTAAAGGGAAAGAGATATTTCTGGAACCGAAGACACCAAAATCCAAAAGGTGTATCTCCATTCCAGATTTCCTGTATGACGATATCCAGGAATACATTTCAAAGCTGTATGGGATTGAAAAGGGTGATCGGATATTCTACTTCCAGAAGACCGCTCTGGAAAAAGAAATGAAAAGAGTGTCAGAAAGGGTAGGTCTGAAGCCGATCAGGGTACACGATCTGCGTCACTCCCACGCAAGTATGCTCATAGAGCTTGGGTTCTCTGCTCTGGAAATTGCAGACCGGCTCGGTCATGAATCCGTAAAGACTACTCTTGACACGTACTCGCATCTTTATCCTGATAAGGACCAGAAACTTGCAGACCGGCTGAATCGGTTCCGAGACCAGTAAAATGAAGTTGAAAGCATCCGCTTATTGTGATATATTAAACATAAAGAAAGGCACCTGCTGTAACAGATGCCTCTTAGGAGCCCCACTCAAAGGTGGAGTTTCCCAAGCTAGCTTGTTTCTCTAAATAGAGACGCCTACTCTGGTTGCGACAGAGTAGGCATTTTTATTTTCGCTTGTTTCTCTTATCGAGAAAGGTAAGAAACGCAATAATCAAACTGCCACAAGACATCAACAAAGCTAATATCCCAATGAAAATCGTAATGATTTCATAAGCTGTCATATGCGCCACCTCCCTTCTTATGTATTCCGGAAAACCGGTCCATTGGCTCGGGAGGCTACCACCCCCTGTCGTGGGTTCCATGGCTGCCATTTTATCACACATCACGACAATTTTCAATCCAGTATAATACGCATAGGAAAAATAATGGTGTCATTTTTCAACATCACATTAACATCACGGAGCAAAATAAAAGAGCCACACTCCAAGTAAAATAAGGATTTATGGCTCAAATGTCCGTTATTCAAACTCAATCGT
>VOFB01001830.1_pt1 | contig 29384 bp, 35 predicted proteins | sample 5384141 | NCBI WGS metagenome assembly VOFB01 (sample SAMN12384721, study PRJNA508395) | human gut metagenome | isolation source: healthy gut A | host: Homo sapiens | reverse complement strand
ATAGCGAACATCAAACAGGAACTCAATGATATAAAGGGTGATTTTGCTACCACGTTTGTACTCCGTGAAGACTCTTCCGCTCCATGAACGGAGTGGAGGACAGAATGAGGAGCATTGACAGCAAGATTGACAGCTCCTAATGCAGAGTAACAGAAAAGAGTGAGGTGAACAACGTGAATGACTTAGAAAAAGCAGAAATCAAGCAGAACAAGGCAATCAGGGGATACATCATCCGGTGCTTGGTGAAGGATACAACAACACAGCCCTCACAAGGCAGTTATCCAATGCCATGATAGCAGCCGGGCTCATCATATCCCCGGACATCAGCAAGTATCTTGATTATCTTCAGGGAGCCGGATACATCGAATTTACCGAGGAAAAGGTCACAGCCTACAATGCCTATGCCAATGATGCAGTCATCAAGCTCACCAAGGAAGGCGTAGACCTTTGCGGAAGGTACGATTGAAGACAATGGGGTTGATATTTGATGGGTGATAAGAGAACCAAGCAGAGAATAACCTCAAAGATTGATGAGCTCCCTGAAGACTTGCGGATGAAAGTGGATGTGATGCTTGCTGACACATCCAATACCTATGAATATATTAGCCAATTCCTGAAGGGAGGGGCTATGACATATCAAAGTCCAGTGTAGGCAGATATGCCACCCGGACAAATAACGCCATGCAGAGGCTTCTTGAAGCCACAGGCACAGACTGACAGGCTGATACAGGTGGTGAAGGAGAACCCGGAAGCGGACTACACGGAAGCTGCCATACTCCTGACCATGAACGGGCTCCTGAACAAGGTGGCAACCGCAGAGGAAGAGTTCAATGAGATGCCACTTGATAAGGCAGGAAGGCTCATTGCTTCACTGTCCCGGACAAAGGTATATAAGGACAGGGTGAAGCAGGACATGAGAAGGAAGGCTGACATTGCTTTCCGTGAAATGGAGTCCGAGATGCTGAAGGTCATCAAGCAGGATGAGAAGTCAGCAGCACAGCTCAAGGAGATACTGGCAAAAGCAAAGGAGCGGATGATGGAAGATGATTGATATTGACAACTGGATGGGGAGCTTGAGGAAGGGAAGATATAGAAATCAAGAACAATGAGGGAGTATCAGACCAAATTCTTTGAGGAATATGTACTCCGTGGGTCAGACCATCAGGAGGAAAGAAGAAAACTGAATGAGAGGTATCTGTCGGGGAGGAGCTCATGGGAGAGCATGGACTTAGAAAGAACTTGCTGCCTTTGACATGTCATATTTTGGGAAGGGCGTATCTTCCACACTACTTCATCCAAGTCACCACACTTCCATGAGGCTTGATGAGATATGGAGCCGGGGAGTAAAAAGGAAGAAACCCTCTGAAGGAAGCAAAGGTCATATCAAGACTGAAGGGCTCCCGTCAGGTAGTGGCAGCTCCCCGTGGTCATGCAAAATCAACCAACTTCACATTCAAAGACAGTCTCCATGCCATCCTGTACGCATACAAGCATTACATCCTCATCCTGTCTGACTCTTCAGAACAGGCGGAAGGCTTTCTTGATGACATCAAGACAGAACTTGAGGACAATGCAAATATCATCATGGACTTTGGCTCTCTGAAGGGGGACAAGGCGTGGAGAACCGGAGTGATACTGACCAAGACAGACATCAAGGCGGAGGCAATAGGCTCCGGGAAGAAAGTCAGAGGTAGAAGACACCGGAACTGGAGACCTGACCTCATTGTACTGGATGATATTGAGAATGATGAGAATGTCAACACACCGGAGCAGAGGCGTAAGCTGAAGAATTGGTTTGACAAAGCAGTATCAAAGGCAGGGGATACCTACACAGACATCATGTATATAGGTACCATACTCCACTATGACTCCCTGCTCAACAATGTGCTTCAGAACCCAAGATATAAGACAAAGAAGTACAGGGCAGTCATATCAGAGGCGGTCAATACAAAGCTGTGGGATGAGTGGGAAAGCATCTACACCAACCTCTTCAATGAGAACCATGAGGAGGATGCAAGGACTTTCTATGAAGCCCATGAGGAAGAGATGCTCCTTGGAGCTGAAGTCCTTTGGGAAGAGAAGCTGTCCTACTATGACCTGATGGAGATTAAGGTATCCGAAGGTACAGCATCCTTCAATTCAGAGCTTCAGAATGACCCGATTGACCCGGAGAGTGCAACATTCAATCCTGAATGGTTCGATTATTACGAACCGGAGCTCATGGACTTCTCAAGTCCGGAGTTCGTCTTTGTAGGTGCAAATGACCCGTCACTTGGAAAGAATAAGAAGTCAGATACAAGCTCCATCATCAACCTTGCCCTGTCTACCAAGACCGGGTACATGTATGTGGTGGATGCCTCCGTAGAGAAAAGGAAGCCGGATGTCATCATTGAGGATGTGTTTGAGATGAACCGGAGACTGAAGAGGGACTGCAAGAAGGGCTTCTACAAGTTTGGTGTGGAAGTTGTCCAGTTCCAATACTTTTTCAAGGAGGTCATGGCTGCAAAGTCAGCCGAGGAAGGAGAGTATATCCCGATAGAGGAGATACAGTCAACGGTCAACAAGGTACTCCGTATTGAGTCATTGCAGCCTGTCATCAAGAACAAGTACCTGAAATTCAACCGGGAGCACAAGACACTCCTGAAACAGCTTCAGGAGTTCCCTATGGGAAAGAATGATGATGCTCCTGATGGTCTTCAGATGGCGGTGCAGCTTGCACAGACAGTCAAGGCGGTAGCATCAAAAGCAAATTACAAGACAGTCCTCCGGAGACGTTTCCGGATGGGTAAAGGTGCCTACTAGGAGGTGTGATACAGCATGGCAAAAAGAAAGAAAAGGAACCGGGGCGGAGGAGTACCCTTCAATCCGGATGTAGATACAGGAACAAAAAGACCCGTGACCGCAAGAGTGGCGGTTGGGGATGTCAATGACAAGTTCTCTGATTATCCATCCAACGGACTGACACCACGCAGGCTTGCCCGTATCTTTCGGGAAGCTGATGAAGGGAATGTCAGGGCACAGATGGAGCTCTTTGAGGAGATGGAGGAAAAGGATACACACCTCTTCTCACAGATGCAGACAAGAAAGCTTGCTGTGACGGGTCTTGATTGGGAAGTGCAGCCATTCTCTGAAGATGAGATTGACAAGGAGATAGCGGACTTCATAGATGAGCAGCTCAAGGGAATTGAGAACTTTGATGAAGTGCTCATTGATATGTTGGATGCCATTGGAAAGGGTATCAGCATCATGGAGCTTGCATGGACAGTAGAGGATGGAAGGAATGTCATTGAGGATATTGAGTATGTGCATCCTAAAAAGCTTGTGTGGGATAGTACCACGGATGAGCTGAAGGTATGCACAAGAGAGTATCCTTCCGGTGTGGAGCTTCCGGAGAATAAGTTCGTAGTACATAAGTACAAGGCAAAGTCAGGACACGCAAGCCGGGCAGGAATTATGAGGGTTGTCTCATGGATGTACCTGTTCAAGAACTATGACATCAAGGATTGGGTGAGCTTCTGTGAAGTGTTCGGTATGCCGCTCCGTCTTGGTAAGTATGATGCTTCTGCATCAGAGAGTGACAAGAAGCAGCTCATGGAAGCCATCATCAGTCTTGGAACGGATGCAGCCGGGATTGTGCCGAGCTCCACAATGATAGAGTTCATTGAGTCACAGAAGACCACAAGCGTAGAGATATATGAGAAGCTTGCCCGGTACTGTGATGAGCAGATAAGCAAGGCAATCCTTGGACAGACACTCACATCAGACAGTGGCGGAGGCTCTTATGCACAGTCAAAGACCCATAACGAGGTCAGGCATGACCTGACTGTAGCTGATGCAAAGTCATTAGCTGTGACAATCCGCCGGGACATTATCAGACCGCTTGTAGAGTTCAACTATGGAAGTGAAGCAAACATACCATTCTTTGGCTTTGACTGCCATGAGGTGGAAGACCAGAAGGAAGTAGTTGAAATATACAAGACACTTGCCTGTGATATGGGGCTTGAGATACCAAAGAGCCACATATACAAGAAATTCAACATACCGAAGCCGGAAAACGGTGAGGAAGTCCTGAAGCCGCCGCAGGCAGGAATGATGACAGCACAGCAGCAACCAATGGAAACAACGGAGGAGCTGAAGCTGAAGCAGGAAGAGGGACAGGCAGAACAGAGACAGGTGGACACAATCGTCTCCATTGCTAATAAGCAATCAGAGGACATCTTCCGGGAGATGATGAAGCCTATTTTCAAAATGATTGACAAAGCGGAGGACATGGATGAGCTGCAAAAGGTTCTGAAGGATGAAAAGAAGCTCCGTGAGTTGTATCAGGATATGGAGAGCCCGGAGCTTGAAGACCTGATACAGCAGGGCATCTATCTGTCACACCTGATAGGGAGGTCAATGGACTAATGGATGTATTGTATGGACTGACAAAGGACTTTGTCTTCAAGGAGGCGGTGGCGTTCCTGAAGGGGAAGAGAACACTGACAAGTGAAGAGTACAAGATGCTGTCTGATGAGAGCCGGGCAAAGGCTTTCACGGTGTCAGGATATACAAGTCTTGAAGTCCTTCAGGAGTTTCTTGACTGCCTGACAAAAGCAGCAGAAGAAGGAACCACCAAGGAGCAGTTCCTAGAAGATATGAACAGGTTCCTTGAGGAGCATGGATATGAGGGCATCAATCCTTGGAAGTGTGACAACATCTTCAGGACTAACATGCAGACCGCCCTCAATGCAGGACACTATAAGAGCATGACAGATGAGACCACAATGAAGCTAAGACCATATTGGAGATACCGGACAGCCGGAGACGGACATGTGAGAGAGTCACATGCAGTCATGGAAGGAAGAGTGTACCGGGCAGATGACCCTATATGGGATGTATGGTACCCACCCAACGGGTTCCGGTGCCGCTGCATGGTGGTGAGCTTGTCAAAAAAACAGGTTGAAAGGATGGGATTGCATGTTGAAACAGAGGCACCGTATGATGTGGACTACTCCACCGGAGAGATACTCACAAAGTTTCCTGACAAGGGCTTCTCCAATAACCCGGCAAAGACCGTATGGAAGCCGGACATGACCAATATATCTCCGGAGCTTAGGAAGATGTTTAGGGAGAGAAAACAGCCGGAAGATGGTGAAACAAAATGAGAGCCTTTTTAAGAGGCTGTGAGTGTTCGGATAGGTAAATCTAAGGATATTTACATTGAGAAGCTCTAAGGGGCGTTATAACGCGTTATAACGCTATCAGAAAGCAAAGGAAAGAGGTGAGCGGATATGGCAAAGCTGATTGCATGTGCCGGACAGGGCGTGGAGCTCTCCGGTGTGCCTACAGAAATCAAAATACTTCCCCTTGGAAGAGTACATTCCCAAAAGGGGGACTTCAATGTGGATGATGAGAGCTTTGAGCTCATCCGGAAACAGTTCAAGGACAGAAAGCTTGACCTTGTCATTGATTATGAGCACCAAACACTGTCAGATGTGCAGGCTCCGGCAGGCGGATGGATAAAAGACCTCTACAAAGGTGAAGATGCCATCATTGCAAAGGTGGAATGGACACCAAAAGCAGCCGAGTACCTGAAGAATAAGGAGTACAGATACCTCTCCCCGGTGGTATTGGTGCGAAAAAGAGACCAAAAGGCAACAGCAATACACTCTGTTGCACTTACAAACACACCTGCTATTGATGGGATGTTTGCATTAGTGAACTCCCTTGATATAGAGGACATTTCAGAAGGAGGAAATATCATGGACTTAAAGGAACTTGCAAAGGCATTAGGACTTCCGGAGACCGCAACGGAAGAGGAAATCAAGAAAGCGGTTGAGGATGCTGCAAAAGCAGCAGAGAAGCTCAAAGAAATGGATGGAAAGAAGCCGGGTGAAGGAGATGGGAAGCCGGGAGATGGTGAACCGAAGCCTGAAGGGGCTGACATGGTGGCAAACAGCACCATCCTTTCCATGCTTGGACTGAAGGCGGATGCCAAGACCGAGGATGTGGCAGCTTCCATCATGGCTCTGAAGGCAGGAGCACCGGATACACAGGCTGAACTCCTTGCACTCAAGCAGCGTATGGCTGAAAGAGATGCAGATGAGGAGGTTCAGAAGGCATTGAAGACAGGAAAATCACAGCCGCACAGTCTGAATGGGCTAAGTCATACGCCCTGAAGGATATGGAAGGCTTCAAGGGCTTTGTGGACAAGGCTCCTGTAGTAGTTCCGCAGGGCAAGCTTGACCTGAAGGATGCTCCGGCAGCTTCCAACTCTGATGAGGTGGATATAGCCATCCTCAAGAACATGGGAGTATCCATGGAGGATGTTAAGAAGTACAACAAGAAGGAGGACTAAGAGATGAACAGAGCAGGAAACGAGAGAACCGGGAACCGGATGCTCAACATCCCTGTCAAGGGAGGAGCAGAACTGACAGAGGCAACAATGGCAGCCATCAATTTAGATGGTTATGCAGTAGAGGCAACTGCTTCCGCCGGGCTCCTGATTGCCGGATGTGTGCAGAGATATTGTGACAACCGTAACGGGGCAGATGGTGAGCAGACTGTCAGTGTGAAGCGTGGGACATTCGTATGGGAGAATGATGGAACCATCAAAGAGACTGACATCCTGAAGAAGTGCTACATCAAGGATGAGAAGACAGTGACCATCACAGCGGATGGCTCAAGTGTAGCAGGCACCATCTTAGAGGTAGATGATGATGGCGTTACAGTAGACATAACACAGGTATAAGGAGGACATGAAACATGATTGTTAATCAGGCAAATTTACACGGACTTACAGTGGGATACTCAACAGCTTTCAACAAGAGCTTTGATACCACACAGTCCAATTATCAGAAGGTTGCAACTGTGGTACCGAGCACCACAGGAGAGCAGGATTACAAGTGGCTTGGTCAGATGCCGGGCATGAGAGAGTGGATTGGTGAGAGAGAAGTACAGGCTCTTGCTGCTTATGACTACCTCATCAAGAACAAAAAGTTTGAGATGACCATTGGTGTACCGAGAGATGACATTGAGGATGACAAGTATGGAGTGTATACTCCTCTCTTCTCCAACATGGGAGAAGCTGCTGCATTGCATCCGGATGAGCTTGTCTTTGGTGCTATGATGAGCGGCTTCAATGAGAAGTGCTATGACGGGCTTTCATTCTTTAATACAGCCCACAAGGTAGGTGATGCGACCTACAGCAACAGAAGCAATAAGAAGCTGTCAAGGGAGTCCTACATGGAAGGAAGAAGCTCCATTATGAGCATCAAGGGAGATAAGGGCAAGAGCCTGAAGCTTGTGCCTGACCTTTTGGTTGTACCTCCGGCATTGGAGGAGACAGCAAGGCTCATCTTGGAAGCAGACCAGATTGACGGTACCACAAACGTGCTGAAGGGAACAGCAAAGCTTCATGTAGAGCCTGCCCTTGCAGAGCATCCGGAGTATTGGTTCCTTCTTTGCACCAACCGCTTCCTGAAGCCTTTCATCTATCAGCTTAGAAAGAAAATCAAGTTCACATCCTTAACAAGAGACACTGATGAGAATGTCTTCATGTTGGATGAGTACCTGTATGGAGCTGATGGAAGAAGCAATGCAGGATATGGTTTTTGGCAGATGGCGTATGGCTCTACCGGAGAAGTAGAAGCACAGGCACAGGGATAAGAAGTAGGTGATTGGAATGTACTGTACTGTTGGAGAGGTTCTTGAAATGATAAAGGATGATATGAAGAATGTCATCATTGGAGATGAGTACATAGAAGATGAGCAGGAGCGTGAAGCTAAGATTGCAACACTATGTGAGTCTGCTATATCTGATGCTTGTGCCGAGATTGACGGGTACCTTGCCAAACGGTACAGAGTTCCCTTCACTAAGACACCACAGGTCATCAACAAATTTGCAAAAGACATATCTGTATACAACCTTGTATCAAGGACAGGTATAGATGAGAGTGACCGGGAGAAGACCTTCCTGAACCGATACAACGCAGCCATCAAGTTTCTGCTTGATGTGGCAAAGGGCATCATAAGCATAGGCGTTGAGAAAAAAGGAGGAAGCAGCGAAGCAGCCAATGGCTTCAAGATGAAGTCTTCAGGCAGGGTGTTCTCAAGGGACAGTATGAGAGGATGGTGATGGGATGTCGTCAATCAGGGCAGAGATGTCCGGAGATACTGATGAGCTGCTCCAACGCCTGAACCGATTGAGCCACCTTGAGACCCGTGGGGTTCTGAACTCCATAGCGGAAGGATTGAGGACTTCCACAGTGGAACGCTTCACGGAGGAGAAGACTCCGGAAGGTACAAGTTGGAAGCCATCCATCCGGGCACAGGAGGAAGGCGGCAAGACGCTCACCAAGACCACACAGCTCAAAACAAGCATCCGGTCAGAAGTGAGTGACAGTGGACTTGCAGTAGGTACCAATGACATCAGGGCTGCCACACACCAATTTGGTGATGAGCGGACAATAAGAGCAAAGAATAAAAAGTACCTCACATTCAAGATTGGTGGACAATGGAAGAGAGTAGGCTCTGTCAAAGTAAGCATACCACCAAGACCGTTCTTGGGTATCAGTGAAGAGGATGAGCAGGACATCAAGGACACCTTGGAGGAAATTTTTGAGGAGTAGGACATGGTAAAGGAAAGGAACTACTTAATAGAAACGCTGAAGAGCTCCGGCATCAAGAGTCAGGTCTACACCAATATGAAAAAGCTGAAGGCAGGAAACGAAGTCCACGTTGGTGCAGTATTGCGAAACGGTGAGACATTCGCACGCTCCGGCTCAAAAAAAACATACATAGACCAAGAGGGGCAGCGGAAGCGTAGAGTGAAGCTGTGGGACAGGAGCACATCACTCCATGTAGTGATAGCGGACACATCAGAGGAGAAGGTGGAGGAAATCCTTGAGAACTTTCTCCAAAACCTGAAGAAGGGAATTGATGTGGATGGTAACTGGGTGAATATCGTGGTAGGTGAAGCGGACTGGGTAGAAGAGGGTGACAGTATCCTGAAGGCGAAAGTAGCGGTACAGTTCGACATCACTTTTGAAGGCGGTATCTATCAAGATAGAGACATTAAGCCAATGGACATTGGCTCTGTCGGATAAGGAGGAATAATCATGGCAGAAACAAAACAGGCTGCATCCTTAATGAGCATTGAGGAACTCAAGCAGAAACTTGGTGTATCTGATGCGGTGTTTGAAGGAACGAAGGCAGCAAACGGATGGAAGAGTGGAAGACAGGTGGAAGAGAAAGAGTTCAAAGAAGCCTGTGAAGCCTTCCGGAAAGCCCCGGTTGACAGGGAGTAAGAAAGACAAGGAGGCAAAGGGATAATGTTTGGAGATGTAAATGTAAAAGTCGAAGACAGGGAACCTTGGGAGAAGCAGCTCCACGGGTACCGGGACATCAATCAAAATCGGCATTTCCAATGTGGAAAGCAAGTCACCTATCCTGATTAGTGGCACAATGAACGCCAAGAAAATCAAGGAGAAGGTTGGCAACACACCTCTTGCTGATGCCTGCATTGATGCGGTTGAGTGGGGAGCATCCTCAATCTATTGCATCCCGGTGAAAGCAGGGACAGCCGGAACCATTGGAAAAATCACGGAAGACAAAAAGGGATACGGTACCTTTGAGGTAAAGGGAAGCCCTAACAATGCCTATGACATTGTGGTTGAGGTAATGGATGCCGGAGAGTGCAATGAGGGAAGCTTCAGATACTCATTGGATGGAGGAAATACCTTCACAGAGGAAATGACAATACCTATCACCGGAGAGGCAGAACTGGCAACTACCGGACTGACTGCAAAGTTCACGGATGCAGAAGGCGGTGACAGCTTTATGGAGGGAGACCGTTTCACATTCTCCTCCACATCACCGGCTATGAGCAATGAGTCAGTAATCAGTGCGGTTGAGAGCCTCATCAACAGCCCTCTTATGTTTGAGTTCGTTCATATCGTTGGAGTATCATCCAAGGCTTTGTGGGCTTCTCTGTGTACGATTGCCAATGACTTCCTGACTAAGTACAAGAGACCTCTGTTCTTTGTCTGTGAGGCAAGAGGAAAGAAGGCGGATGAGAGCCTTGAGGATTATGTGAACGCAATGCTTGAGGAACGGAAGGGCATCAACAATATCTACATGCAGGTTGTATGTAGCAATTCCCGTTATCAGAGAATGGATGGAAGGGTTCAGGACATCAACAATGCAGGAATTGTGACCGGACTCTATGGAAGAGCCAAAGAGTCACAGAGCATTGGAGAGGTGAAGAGCTTCCTATCTCTGAAGCAAAGCTTCTCAAGCTCCTTCCTGAAGGAATTGAGGACTATATTGAGACCTTGGACAAGGCAAAGTATGTGACCATCAGGCAGTACATTGGCAAGGAAGACTACTATGTGACCTCTGCAAACATGATGTCACCTGAAGGTAGTGACTACTCCTATGCTGAAGATGTCAGGGTATCGAACAGACTTGTCAAGGCTGTCAGGGCAAAGGCACTTGATGAGCTTCAGGTGGAGGTTGACCCGGAAGATATTGAGACAAGCATCACCAATATTCAGGAGCAGCTCAATACACCTGTGGAAGATGCTGTCCGTGATAAAATCATAAGCTCCGGAAGCGTGACCATTGACACGGAGAACCTCAACATCCTTGTGGATGAGAAGCTTGACATCAATATCACTTATGTACCTATGGGTCATGTGAGGGAGATGAACCTCACATTTGCAGTAGAGAACCCTTATTCAGCATCTTAGGAAGGAGGTAGAGGCAGATGGCAAACAAGCAGTTAATCAACGGAAAAGCCTATGACTGGTCAAGTGTGACAATCACAGCTTCCGGCATGGAGAACATGGAACCCATGGAAATCTCCTATGATGATGAGGAGGAAAAAGAGCCTATCTATGGCAAGGGCGGAAAGATTAGAGGTTATGGTACCGGAAATCAGAAGAACTCCGTCAAGATTTCCCTGCTCCGTGAGGACTTCAATGAGATGTGCAGGGTCATCCAGTCAAAGGGATACAAGAACTTCTACAAGTATGTTATCCCGAAGATTGTAGTGAACTATGCAGACGAAGGAGCTGCAACCTGTACGGATGTCCTGACCAATGTTGTGCTGTCAAAGCGTAGCTTCAAGGCGGCACAGGGAGACAAGTCCATGAAGGTAGACCTTGATGGTATGGCAATGGGCGGTATCAAAATCAATGGTCTTGATGCGTAACTAATAACAAAATAAATGACAAAAACGGAGGTATAAACCATGAATGATACAAGAGAAGAGCAGCTCGTCAATGCAGGAAAGGCTGCTGATGCAGAGAAGAAGACAGATGTGGAGAGCCTGAAGAAGAAATATGCAGCTTCAGATGAGAAGGTCTACACGGTAGTAACAACGGTACAGGTGGATGATGAGACAGAGGATGAGTTCACATTCCTCTTCAAGAAGCCGAAGGCAGCATCCTATGACAGATATGTGAAGACCATGTCCAACTCTGTGACAAAGGCATCTAAGAGCTTTGCTTTTGACAACATCATTGATGAGCAGAGAGACATGCTCAAGGAAACAGTGGAGGAGTATCCGGCAATCACTATCAGCCTTGCAGATAAGCTTCTCCGTATGCTTGGACTGGCAGACACTACATCAGTAAAAAAGCTGTAGAGGATGCCAAGGAGCGGTTCAAGAGCAGCTTTGTGAGCTATGGGAAGATGGTCATATATACCTATCTTCCCAAGGAACTGCTTCCAGAAAGCTTTGAAGACCTGACCTTTGAAGAGTTCTTTGAGCTGTATGGTCAAGCGGACTGTGCAAGAGAGATGAGAATTGAAGATATTGAGACAGGCGTAGCAAAAGGAATAGCAGACAATTTTAGTAATGACGAATAAAAAAGCCCCACAGCCGGAAACTGTGGGACTTGATACACCTCTATGGTCTTGTAAGGAATAGTATATCACATTTTAAGTAAAAAGCAACAGGGAGGTGGTTGCATGGGTATGGAGTCAGTATACAAATTGTCTGTCATCCTGAACTTGGTGGATAATCTTTCCGGTCAGATGAACAGTGTGCAGAGCAGCGTATCCGGTAGTGTAGACAAGCTCAATTCTGCCTTTGGAACCATGCAGAAGGCAGGGGTAGCCATGGCAGGAATAGGTGGAACCATCACCGGGCTTGCCATGAAAACAGTCACAGCCACCTTTGATACACAGAACGCACTTGGAGAGCTTTCCTCTTTGGGAGTGAAAGACCTGAAGGCGGTGGAGGATGCGGCAAAGAGCTTCTCCAACACATGGGCAGGAACAAGCAAAGCGGACTTCATAACGGCATCCTATGATATTAAATCAGGTATAGCATCCTTGACGGATGAAGGCGTGGCACAGTTCACACAACTGGCAGCCCTGACGGGTAAAGCCACAAAATCAACAACGGAAGAGATGGGCTCACTATTTGCCACAGGTTACGGTATCTATAAAGGTTTTTATGATGATATGTCTGACCTTGAGTTTGGTGAGATGTTCTCCGCCGGAATTGCAACAGCAGTTAAGAACTACAAGACATCCGGCTCCGAGATGGCAAGTGCGATATCAGCACTAGGAGCCACAGCTACAAATGCCAATGTCCCACTTGAAGAACAGCTTGCCATAATGGGACAGCTTCAGACTACAATGTCCGGTTCTGAAGCAGCAACAAAGTATAAGTCCTTCCTCAATCAGGCATCCAGTGCCGGAGAGAAGTTGGGACTGACCTTCCTTGATACCAACAATCAGCTACTATCAATGCCGGACATCCTGACAGAGCTGAAGAGTAAATATGGGGAGCCCATTGATGCAGTAGAGAAGAGGGAACTGAAGGAAGCCTTTGGAACGGATGAGGCGGTTGCCCTTATAGACCTTTTATACAACAATGTTGAGACCCTTGACAGTGGAATACAGGACTTGCAGGGAAGCATGAAAAACGGAATATCTGTGACGGAGGAGATGGCGGAAGCCATCAACAACACACCGGAGCAGAAGTTCCAAGTGCTGAAGCAACAGATACACAACAATGTGGAGGAACTTGGAAATGGACTACTTCCGGCAGTCAACAATACCATGGACAAAGTGAGCGGACTGATACAGAAGGGTTCCAAGTGGATAAGCAACAATCAGGAAACGGTTCAGAGCATTATGAACATAGCCCTGAAGCTTGGAGTATTCCTTGTGATAGCAGGAAGCGTGATGGGTGTGATAGGAAGCCTTGGAAAGCTTTTCCTGTCAGCAAAGAACGCTATAGGACTTGTGAAGACCGCAACCTTGGGAATGAATACAGCCTTCCTTGCTTCCCCTATAACGTGGGTGATAGCCGGAATAGTGGCTCTAGTAGCCGCCTTTGTAGTCCTATGGAATAAGTCAGAAGCCTTCCGTGGCTTTTGGATTGGACTATTTGAACAGGTGAAATCATCCTTCATGCAGGCATGGCAGACATTGAAGCCTGCCCTACAAAATCTAGGTCAGAAGTTCATGGAACTGTATCAGGCGGTGCAGCCAATCCTTGAGGTACTAGGTGCTGTCTTAGGTGCAGTCCTGACGGTAGCACTTGGTCATTTCGTTGGTTGTATTCAGGGAATTATATCCGCACTGACCCCGTTGACCAATGCCCTCTCAAGTTTGGTGAGCTTTGTTACCAATGTGGTGAACATGATTGTCTCACTATTCAAGGGCGATTTTTCGGGAGCTCTTGACTTTGCATCCGCAGCAGTCGGAGACCTGAAGGACTTCTTTTTTTCAACTGCTTTGATGCCATCCTCTCATTCCTTGGTGGGTTTGCATCCGGATTTTTTGGATGTGGTTGGTGGTGCATTGTCGGCAATCGGCATAGATGCAACCGAGACCATAACGAAGATGAAGGACACCATCAAAAACGGGCTTGAAGCGGTGAAGGGCTTCTTTGGAAATATCTTAGGAGCTGCATCCGACACCGTGAAGGAAAAGCTTGGCAATATGAAGGCAGCCTATGAAGAACATGGCGGCGGCATCAAGGGCGTAGCAGCGGCGGCTGTAGAAGGCGTGAAGGGATACTACACAGCAGGCTTCACATTCATTGACAACCTGACGGGCGGAAAGCTCACAAACATCAAGAACCAATTCAGTGAGAAGATGTCCGGTGTGGCAAATGCAGTATCATCCGGAATGTTAGCAGCTAAGAACTATGCAAGCACACAGCTCTCCAATATGCAGGCTGCATATCAGTCAAGCGGCGGAGGCATAAAGGGAATTGTAGCAGCAACAATGACAGGAGTACAGGGTACCTTCAGTACAGCATACTCCGTGATAAACAATCTGACAGGTGGGAAGCTTGAGAGTATACGCTCTACTATAAGCAATAAGATACAGGCGGCAAAGGATACGGTCTCTTCAGTTCTTGACAGTATCAAGTCAGCCTTCTCATCAAAACTTGAAGCGGCAAGGTCTGTAGTGTCCAGTACGATTGAGAAAATCAAAGGAGTTTTCAATTTCTCATGGAAGCTCCCGGACTTGAAGCTGCCACATATTAGTGTAAATGGTGGACAGGCACCTTATGGTATCGGCGGAAAAGGTTCATTGCCATCCTTCTCCATCCAATGGTACAAGGAAGGCGGTATCCTGAACGGAGCAACCATCTTTGGAGCAATGGGAGGGAACCTCTTGGGAGGAGGAGAAGCCGGAGCTGAAGCGGTGCTTCCATTATCCGAACTGTGGAAGCAGATGACAGAGATTGTCAAAGGCGTAGTCAAAGGAGAGAACGAAGAAAGCGGTGATACAGTACAGCAGACCGGGGCAAACATCACAAGTGCTTTGACCTCAAAGGCTGCATCAGTACGAAAGGAAAAGGAAAGCAAGACAACAACCACAAAAGAGACATACACATCAGAGAGATGGGGCAAAGAAGGCGGCACCACCATCCATCAGATTAGCTTCACTGTAGATATAAGCAAGATTAAGGACTTACCTCTGCTCTACAAGCTGATAGATGAGCTGAAGGATGCACAGAACCGGACAGACAGCCCTACTCCGGCAACAACATAGGAGGTGAGGCGGTATGCTGTATGTGCAGGAAAAGGTAGTGAAGCTTGGAGGTATATATCTTGAAGGTCAGGTCACAAGCGTGGAGGTTCAGGAAGCCGGAAGCGTGTATGTGGCACAGGATGAGAAGGGCAGATACAAGAAGTCACAGCCTGTAGGCTATGAAAATGCCAAGGTGATGATAGACATACTGCTTGAGGACACAAAGACTGCTACCACATTGGAACAGCTCACGGAGATGCAGCGGCTTTTCAAGCCTTATGGTCAGGACAAGCCGAAGCTTCTTCCAATAGTCAATGAAGACTGTGCAGTCCGTGGTATCACAAAGGTATACTTCAAGAACCTCACCTCTAAGAAGGTTATATCAGAGAGCAAACGGATAGCTTCATTGGAACTGTGGGCTCCTGATATAGCCGGGATAAAGGTGAAAAAGAAGACCACAAAGAAAAAGACTACTAAAAAGAGCACAAAGAAGTCAAAGAGTAAGAAATCAAAAAGCAAAAGCCCGGCAAAGGACAGCCGGAACACAAGCAGAGGTAAGAAGGCAGCAAGGGCGGCTGTGAAATAGCAGGAGGTGAGAAGCTTGGGATACAAGAAGCTAATATCCCCGGAGTTCCGGGTGACAGTAGGAGACTATGAGGTGACGGATGGTATAGAGGTTGAGTGTTTCTCAAGCAAAGAGTCTCACATGGACTGGTGCCGGGTGGAATTATCACCACAGCTTCAGGGAGTCCTGAAGTTCAAAGATATGGATGAAGCAAGCGTTGAGCTTGGATATGAGGATGACTTTGACAGCCTGATTGATGGATATGTCAGATGCGGTGACACGGACTACTGGAAGGAAATAATGATAAAAGATGACATGATGAAGCTTGACAGAGTGACCATCAAGGCATCCTTTGTAGACTGTGAGCCGCAGGATGTCATCCGGTATGTATTGGCATGTGCAGGGATTGAGGACTATGTGCTGTCTGATGAACATTATGGGAAGAAAGACCTTTTTGTCATTGACAGAAAGAGCGGTATCAATACCATAGCAGAGGTCAACAGCTCATGGGGCATCAAGAACCCGTTCTTCTTTCAGAAAAAGGTATTCTATTGGGGAACCAAGGAAGAACAGAAAGAGATATATGTACTTGAGGAGGGAGAGACCATCCTGTCCCTGAATAAGTACGGAGACCTTTGGGAGGCGGAGACAATAGCCATCCCTTGGATACACCACAGCCAAGAAGTTGAGGTGCAGCACAGCAAATACAGCGGAATTGTAACAGTAGAGAAGACAATAGTGAGAAGCGATGATACCGGAGCGGTACACATGTATATCTATTTTGCAGGAGGTGAGAAGGATGTCTGACATGATGAAGATGTTTGTGGAGCAGGAGCTTCAAAATCAGATAAAAGAGAACTATCCACACATGCAGTATCCGCCCGGCTTATATGCAAAGGTGGTATCTGTGAGACAGAACGGAGAGCTGTATGAAGCAACTCTCAAAATACTTGACAAAAACAAGCAGCCTGACATCCGCTTCCCGGAGGTACCGAAGGTGAAAACTGACATACCTGTCCTGAAGAATGAGATTGTGGCAATCGTGCTCATGTATGGTGAGTGCAAGCCTTATATCATAGGGAGGTGCTTCTGATGCAGATAACAGGTGCAAATGATGTAGACATCATGCTTGATGAAGATGGTCAGCCTGTATCAGACGGGAACGGGGACACAGCCCTTGTATCGGATGATGAATGTTGGCTTCAGGATATTAAGAATGAGGCAATGACAGAAGAGGGTGAGCTCTTCTATGAGGATGAGGAAGGGGATGCAAGCTATGGGTGGAGCCTGCTTGACTTTATGCAGGGAGAGTATGATGACTTCACACAGATGGAAATACAGCAGCGTATCCGTTCCAAGATGTCCAAAAGGGACTATATTGATGCCGGAAGCATACAGACAACGGTGAACTTTGACGGTCATATATACCATATCAGGATAGCCTTCCGGAGGACAGACAGCAATAGTGAATATAACATTGACATTGAGAGCAATGGCGTGGAGGTGATTGTGGAATGATAGATGAGAGCATTATGGAGAAGATTATCCCTCTCCCGGATGAAGATGAGGAGATGGAAAAGGTACAGGGAGAGCTTGAGGGTGAAGGCTTTCCTATAACGAACTTCAAAAAGGGCGGCATCTTCTATCACCTTTGCCGGATGCTTGTGACCATATACATAGAGCTGAAAGAGCTTGCCCGTACTATCGTGAATGGATGCTTCATCAAACATGCTGAAGGAGACTGGCTGAAGATTAAGGCTGCCGACTATTCCAAACAGCAGAAGGAGGCAAAGGCAGCAAGAGGTTATGTGAGCATATACAGGAGTGAATACAACAATGCTCTTCAGGTAACAAAAGGACATTGTTTCAAAACAGAACCGGATGCCGGAGGCAATGAGCTGAAGTTCTATTGCTGTGAGAATACGGTCATTGATGCCGGGGAACCTGTAGGAAGAGTGCTTGTGGAGGCTGAAGCTACCGGAACCTATTACAATATAGCACCGGGAAGAATAACCATATCCATGATACACCTTGATGGTGTGGACTATGTGACAAATGAGGATGACTGGCTCTTTGAGGAAGGAGCTGAAGAGGAAGACCTTGAAGACCTCCGTGACAGATGTATGAGCTCATGGGCGGAGCTTGCAACACGAACCATAGAAGAGAAGCTCCGGAACGCTGCAAAGGCTGTACCCGGTGTGCTGGATGCCCGGATTGATGCACAGCATCCAAGAGGTCAGGGCACAGTGGATGTGATTGTCACAGGTGCAGCAGGAGAAGCTTCTCCGGAGCTGATAAGAAAGGTGGGTGAAGCCATTGAGCCGCTGAAGGGAAACTATGAGGACTATCTTGTGAAGTCCAGTGAAGTAGTGAGACAGGACTTTGAGCTTGTGATATACCTTGCTGAAGATGCGGCAACGGATGGAGTGGATGCACAGGCAACAAAACTCATTGAGGACATGATGGCTCTGACAAGGGGAGAAATGAATACCCTATACAGGGACAGCATCATCCAAGTGCTTAGTACAAAGATTGATAACTACAGGAAGACAGACATCTTGCAACCGTCTGATGACATGGTTCTTGAACAGGACAAGGTCATCATGGCAGGAGACATCAATGTGACTGTCCGGAACGTAGTACAGAGTGCAAGGGGGAAGGAGTGATGCCGCCATGATAGAGAACTTTATTGAATACATGTGGTATCTGCTCACTACTCCTCTGAAGAAGCTGAAGAAAGCACTGAATAAGTGGTACATCCTTTGCCGGGTGTTCGGCAAGAGGTTTGATGAAGCAAAGGAAGACATACTCCGGGCAAGGGATGAGGGAATGGTTGCTACATGCAGCCATGAAATGCTCCCGGTACATGGAGCTGATAGAAGGCTCACCCGGTATGAAGGAGAACATCCAGAGAACTTCCGCTCAAGGATAGCCATGTATGAGGAGATATGCAAGCTTGGAGGTACCAATGAGGGAGTGCTGCTTGCGGTGAGGACTCTTGGATATACTTCCCCGGTTCTTGTGAGAGCAAATGACCTGACAGGCTTTTCCCATTTCACACTTGATGGAAGTTGGCTCCTTGATGGGAGCCGGACATTGGAGTCTGATACCATTGAAAACAGATGGGCGGAGTTCTACATAGTAATTGTGATGGATGCGGATGAGGAGCATCCTATCAGTTTTGACATTATGCGGAAGACCGTCAGGAAGTGGAAAGAGGTGGGTGCAAAGGACAACTACTTCTTCAAGTATAACTTGAGCATCAGGCAGCCACACACAGGAAACTTCCTTGAGGTACTGTATAAGAAGCATCTGTTCTATTATGACTACAGGAAGCTTGATGGAATGTGGAAACTGGATGGGAGCTATATGCTTGATGCAGAGATGACTCCCGTTGGTACCCGGATAGGATACCGATATGAGAGCCTTTATGAGCTCCATGAAGCCGGGCTTGCAGTTATGGCATACAATTATGCCTGCCGGATGGTAGAGAGTGCCATCCTGAAGGCGGCATACAGCTTCAGGATGTACTATTTTGAATACCTGAAGACAGATGGCTCATGGACAACAGATGGAAGTTATGTGGTGGATGCACAGATGTCTCCAAGAGAAATGAGATGGAGCACAACATTCCGCCATCAGCATGAAGAGAAGCTGCTAATGAAGCAGCGGTACAGGATGCAGCCTTGTGAGGAGGCATACAGTATCAGGAAGACATTGGAGCAGTACCGGATGGTCATTGACTATTTTGATTATCTGAAGCTCAACGGGCTTTGGAAGCTGACAGGCTCCCGGCTCATGGATGCACAGAGGACAGAATACACCACCAAGCAGGCATACAGCTTTGGTGTAGAACATACAAGGGAGTTCAGGGTGATATGGCATGAAGAGCACAACCTCATCTTCCTTGATGGAACATGGAGCCTTGATGGTTCCAAGATAATAGATGCTTGGCAAAAAACGGAGGTATTGTAGAATGGCAACAAAAAGCGTGATAACCAAAATCAGAAGAAAAAAGATGGCTGAAGCAAGCCATACAACCGGAACGGTTGCAAAGATAACACACATTGCACTTGGTTCCGGCGGTGTCAATGGAGATGGTACCGTGATAGTACCACTTGCGGAGAATGTAGCATTGAAGAAAGAGGTGGTCAGAAAGCCTTATACTTCATCAACCAAGACTTCAGATACATCCTATGAGTATACCATCAAGCTTGAGGAAGATGAGCTTGTTGGTACATTCATCAGTGAGATGGCACTCATTGATGAGGATGGAGATGTGGTGGCGTTCTCTAATTTCCTTGCAAAAGGTAAGGATGAGACAGAGGTGACATTCACCATTGAAGACAACTATTAAGGAGGAAGAAGAAAATGGCAAATATAACAGCAGCAGAGCATCCGAAACTTGTCCTTGAGATGACAGCAATGGAGAGGACAACTCCGGCATACTATGATGAGTGGAATGTGAGACATCAGCAGCTCCTTGACAATGACAAATACCTCAATGAGCAGTTCATCAATGTCTTTTCTGACAGTGCAGCAGCTCATAATTCCATCTACAGAGGGAAGAACCTGACAAATGTGTATACGGTGGATGAAATATGTCAGCGTATCAGTGCAGGAACCTTTAAGGACTTGTATGTGGGTGATTATTTTGACATAAGCATCACTACAGGCTTGGGTGGTACCGAGACAGTCAGATGTATCTTGGCAGGCTTTGATGTATTTTGAATAATGGAGATACAGCCTTCACAAAACATCATGCTGTGATTGTACCGAAGGACTGCTTCAAGACAAAATCAGTTATGAATGATACAAATGTGACAACAGGTGGGTATGTAGGCTCTAAGATGTATAAAACGGTTCTTCCTGTATATGCAGCAGCCTTGCAAACAGCATTAAATAATCATATACTTAGTCACAGAGAATTGCTGACAACAGCAGTATCTACAACAGGCAATTCAAACGCAGGAGCAAGCATCACAGGATATGCAAGCAACTGGGAGTGGAAGGATTGCTTAGTTAAACTTATGAGTGAGATACAGGTATATGGTTCCACAGTGCTTAGTTCTTCATTCTATGATACAGGATGTGACAATATTCAGTTCCCGTTGTTCCGGTTAGCTCCTAACCTGAAGGTAGCAGGACTTGGACATAACGGAAGTAGATGGTGGTATTGGTTGAGTGCTGTGGTGTCGGCGGCGGCGTTTGCTCGTTTGTAACTATTGTGGTGGTAGTGATGGCTGCGCCGCCGGGGATGGTGGAGTCCGCCCGTATTTCTGTATCGGTTAATCTTTAATCTGCCCCCTGTATGGGGGCAGATGACCGGAAGGAGGAAATAGGTTGAGCGTACTGAAGAATAAAAGAAGTGTATCGAGTTTGGAGTTCTACCACAACGCCATAACACTCCGGAGAGAGGTGACAATGTTGCTCCTCCGGGACTTTGGCATCAAGGACAAAGTGAGGAGTGTCAAGTCATTGTATGGGGTGCCGGGAATGGAGCCGGAGGATGAGCAGAAGTTCCGGGAGATTGTGGAGAAGTATGAAATGAAAGCCACGATAATAGAGGAATATCCGGCATGGCTCATAGATAAGATGAGGAATAATATAATGAATATCCTCCACAACATGATAATGAACATCACACAGGCAAATACGATATATCCAGTATGTGAGAGTGAGTTCTATGACCGGAGAAACTTCCAAAATCATGCCATAGGAAACTGTGAGCAGCTCCTTCAGGAGATGCAGTACATCATATCCATCATCCCGGTGGATGCACAGAAGTACATGAGATATGTGGAAATGATTGAGAAGGAGATAGTCCTCCTGAAGGGATGGAGAAAGAGTGACAACAAAATCCTGAAGAAAATCAGGGAGAATGAAGCAGCCAAAGCACAGAAAGAAGGTGCTTCCCAAAAGGCTGAAAAACAAGTATAATTATCCGGGGCAAGCTTTGTATCAAGAGACTTTTCCACCGTTGAGTGCTGTGGTGTCGGCGGCGTTTGCTAATTGTAACAATAATGGTAATAGTAATAATAACAACGCCGCCGGGGATGGTGGAGTCCGCCCGATTTCGTGTATGTATACTAAGTGTAGGCTATGTGCCGATATACGATACAGGAAAGGAAAGCTTGTCCTTCCGAAAGGTAAAGAAGCCCATCTTCTGATAGAGGGAGGATGGGGGAACATCTTGATGCACCCTGATACGTCAGTTGGTGCTAGAAACGAGGTGAAGCTCTATGAATGATATGGAGTCTGTATATGATGCCAACTCCCTGCTTGATGCTTTTAACAAGTCCAAGAAGGGAACAGCGTGGAAAGAGTCAGTACAGCGGTATGAAATGAACCTTTTGAGGAATATCAACCAAACTCAAAAGGAGATGAAGGATGGAACCTATGAGCAGAAGGACTTCTATGAGTTCAAGCTGCATGAGAGGGGAAAAACAAGGCATATTAAGTCAATGCACATCTCTGACCGTGTGGTACAGAGGTCAGTCTGTGACAATGTGCTTGTCCCGGAGCTCTCCAAGTACCTGACCTATGACAATGGTGCTTCCATGGAGGGCAAGGGTATCCATTTTGCAAGGAAACGGTTGAGCACACATCTTCACAAGTTCTACCGGAAACACAAGAGCAATGAAGGGTATGTATTACTGATTGATTTTAGCAAATTCTTTGACAATATAGTCCATGATGGTCTGATAAAGGAAATGCGGAAAAAGATTGGTGATAAGGAGACAATGAGCTTTATTGAGAAGCTCATAGATACCTTCAGGGTGGATGTTTCCTACATGACTGATGAAGAATATGCTAACTGTATGAAAACGCTGTATAACGCCTTGGAACATGCTCAAATTGATAAGGCAAAGCTGACAGGCGAAAAGTACATGAGAAAGTCCGTGGGTATTGGAAGCCAAATATCTCAAATATCCGGAGTATACTATCCCACAAGGATAGACAACTACTGCAAGATTGTAAAAGGCATGAAATACTATGGGCGGTACATGGATGACATCTACATCATCCATGAAGACAAGGAGTACCTGAAGGGGCTCCTGAATGACATACAAGGGATATGTGATGAGCTTGGACTCTTTATCAATCCAAAGAAAACACAGATAGTAAAGCTGTCACATGGCTTCACATTCCTTAAAATCAAATATAACCTAACAGAGACAGGAAAGGTACAGGAACGTATCAGCAAAGACTCCGTCACAAGGATGCGGAGAAAGCTGAAGAAGTTCCGGAAGCTCATGGATGCCGGGGAGATGTCCTTTGATGATGTGAGATGTGCCTATGCCTCATGGAAGGGCGGTGTGAGTCACTATGACTCATACAATGTAGTTAAGAGTATGGATAAGCTCTTTGATGAGCTTTTTATCCATCCATTTATTGGAGGAGGACACAGAGATGAGCAAAACAACAATGAGCAAAAATGAGATAGAACAGAAAATAAGAGACCTGAAGACCAAGCTCTCATGTCAGGAGTCTGATATTGGGGACTGGAAGATTGCCAAGTGTATTGAGTATTCTACCCTTGGGATGGAGTCACCTTATGACCTTCAGGAACTCCACAAACAGAGACAGGTCATCCGTGATGAGATTGGAGCCTTGGAAGAGGAACTTGCCAAGTGTGAAGATGAGGATGAAGCCGCTTCTGAAAACCAGACGGAGGATTATCCGTTATTTGCCGAGCTGGTCGAGAAGGAGAGCAAAAGAATATTTTTAGTCAAAAAAAGAACGGAGGGTTTTCCTCCGTTTCGTTTTGCTTTCCCTAAATACCGGAAATATTTCCCGAAAAGTTTTGTCAAAAGTTTTGGCAGGTATGCGTATCCGTGTGCAGGCAGAATCCATGGAGGAATGATGGTCGATATGGTGGAGGCACTTGGCGCGACGGCACTGCCGATTCCCTATGCGGATGTTTATTCCGCATTAGAGCGCGGAACGGTGGACGGGGCGGAGAATAACTGGCCTTCTTATGAAGCGATGAATCATTATGAGGTGGCGAAATATTATACAGTTGATGAACACAACCGATACCGGAGATGCAGATCTGTTCGAAACATACATGAACAAGCTTTTCGGAAGATGACCGTCAGATGATCTTAGAGTGCGCAAAAGAATCTGCGCTGTATGGAGAAAAGTTGTGGAAAGAACGTGAGGCGGATTCTAAGGAGATCGCTTTGAAACAGGGTGTGGAAGTGGGGTAGAACTTTGCGGCAGAAAAAAGCGTTTTCAGGAGGCGGTCATGGGCGTGTAAAAGTATTGCGCGGACTACATGGACGTGATCGAACAGATTATCGAAGAAAATAATGAGTGAGGAGAAACAGATGGATTTTTACAGGATAAAATAAAAAAAGAAACAGTTTTTATGCAACTACAGCGTTTTTTTGCTGAATGGTATGCTGGCACTTTCGATTGATCGCTGCTTCCTTTATCAGGGATGCAAGAGGACTAGATTATGCATTTTGCGGATTGATCGTAAGTCTGCATTCTGTGGAAATCTGTTTTCTAGTTTTACCGCAGGATTGCTGCCGGTCGCGATTGGAAGAAAAAAGTATTTTGTTTTTAATCTGTTTTTTGCACTTTCGTATGTGCTGATCATTTTCGGAAATCACAACTGGTGCATTGCAATGGCATTTTTCCTGACAGGTGTTGCGAGAGAGCAACGAGTAATTTCTGTAACACGGCAATCAACAGTTTAGCACCGGAAAAGCATGGACGATCAATGGACTGCATGCGATGTTCTCTGTCGGGGCATTTTATTCCCGATTCTTCTGACACTGTTTACGGCAACAGGGGAATCCGGCTGGATCACAGCGTGTTATTTTATGCTTGCGATGGGAATTTTAAGCTGGATTTTATACGCAATGATCCCAATGGAAAATGACCGGGTGGAAAAAGAGAAAAAAGAGCGGTAGTTTCGGATTCTTCTCAGAACCGCTGTTTTATCTGTGCGTTGCAACATTATTTTTCTATCTCTGCGCGGAGCAGGGTGTCATCGGATGGATGATCACATATTTTAAGGATACAGGATTTCTGCCGTGGCATCCCTATCCCAGATGACGGCGAGTGTACTTGGGTGATGATTTTAGCAGGGACGTCCTGACGACAGCCTGGCTGTCCACCAGAATGCAAAAAGAAAAACTGCGCCGATCATGGGCGTAGGGACTTGGCGTTTTTTCTTTTTACTGTTATTCAGCCGCAGTACCGTATGGATCGTGATCGGTATCATGGGTTTTCGGTTACAGCATGGCGGGAATTTATCCGACGACGGTTTCCTTTGCAGGAAATCTCATTGAAAAATATCCGATCGCGTGGAGTTTTATTTTAACAATTGCAAGTATCGGTTCGATCGTAATGCCGTCGATCATTGGGAAGATCGCAGAGACAGCAGGTATCTTTTTATGGAATGGGATCGATCGTGGTCGTTGTGTTTATCGATATGGTCTGTATTTTAGCGCTGGTGCGTTATCTGAAAAACAAAATCAATAATATTATACGAGGGGATTTCATATGAAAACGAAAAAAATCAGATCTGGAACTTTAACAATGAAATTGATGCAGAAGTTTGCGGCGAGGGCGTGAAGCGCAAAATATTAGCGTACGCCGATGAGATGATGTGTGTGGAGAATCATTTTGAAAAAGGTGCCATCGGTGCACTGCATCATCACCCGCACACCCAGATCACCTATGTGGTGTCCGGTCAGTTTGAATTTACAATCAACGGAGAAAAGAAGATCGTAAATCCTGGCGATGCCCTGTTAAAGAGAGATTCCATCGAGCACGGCTGTGTCTGCCTGAAAGAGGGAATCCTCTTAGATATTTTTACACGATGCGGGAAGAAAATTTGTGCAGGATCAGGATTGACAATCCGCGCACAAAATGCTAAAGTACGGTTAATGCGAGGAAGTGAAATAGTAATCATGGAAAGTGTCCAGAGAGAGGACGGCAGGTGCGAGTCTTTCACGGAACATGATGAACCGGTCATGGAGCTGCATACCGAATGGAAACATCAGGCTATGCCGGGTTCTCCCGTTACAGAGATAAGGTATCAATGAAAATTTGTACCGGAGTGCAGGAACATCCTGAAATTAGGTGGTACCGCGGATTAAGATAATTCGTCCTAAGCTGTATTTAGTTGCAGCTTGGGACTTTTTTAATGTACAGGATTCGGATATCAAAGATGAAAAACACATCTTTTGATATCATCATCTTCCATTTATGCAAACAAAAAGGAGGCAGACAATGAAATTAGAAAAATTAATCGGAGAACGTTTTCGTGAGAGACCGGCAGACTGCGTGATCGACAGCCATGCCCTGATGGTAAAAGGCGGCTACATGAAATACATGGCAAACGGCATTTACTCTTCCTACCTTCCACTCAAACGGATCACATGCAAAATCGAGCAGATCCTGCGTGAGGAGATGGATAAATTAGACGGACAGGAAGTATCCTTTCCAGTTGTGATGCCGGCATCCCTTTGGGAAGAATCCGGCCGTTATGAGAGCGTGGGAGAAGAATTATTACGTTTTACTGACCGGAACAATGCAAAGATGGTGCTTGGAATGACACATGAAGAGGCTGCCGTACATTTAGTGCGCGAATACGCCAAAAGTTACAACAAATACCCATTTATGATCTACCAGATCCAGACAAAATTCCGGGATGAGGCAAGACCGAGAGCCGGATTGATCCGCGTGCGCGAGTTTACAATGAAAGATGCGTATTCCTTCCACACCAGTCAGGAAGATTTAAACCAGTACTACGAAAAATGCCACAAAGCATACGAGCGTATTTTTGAGAGAGCAGGCATCCCGGAGGTCGTATCGGTGGCTTCAGATTCCGGTATGATGGGTGGAAGCCTTTCCCATGAGTTCATGCTTCTTACCCCGGTCGGTGAGGATTCTATCGTGCTGTGTAATGAATGTGATTTCCGCGCAAATATGGAAGCGGCAGAAAATATCTCTGATATAGCAAGAGATGCAGTGTCCGCAGAACTTGAAAAAGTGCATACGCCGGACATTCATACGATCGAGGATATCTGTAAATTTTTCGGGGATGAAACCTGCAATTCCTGTAAGGCAGTTGTATACCAGAAAAATTCGGATGACACCTATGTGGTCGTATTTATCCGCGGCGATCTTGAAATTAATGAGACAAAACTGGTCAACTATTTGAAAGATGAGATACATCCAGCCATCATCACCGAAGAGTGCGGATTAAACGCAGGTTATATCGGACCGGTCGGACTGAAAATAAATGGAGATGCCATCGTTTTATATGACAGATCATTAGAAAACAGAAATAACCTTTCCTGTGGTGCAAATGAGGACGAGTACCATTATAAGGGACTTGATATGCAAAGAGATGTGCCGGATGCAGAATATCATGATTTTGCAAAGGCATATGAGGGCGGTATCTGCCCGAAATGCGGAAAAAGACGATCCGTATTTCCAGAGGAATCGAGGTCGGAAACATCTTCCAGCTTGGAGATAAATATACGAAAGCCATGAAGATGACTTATGTGGATCAGAACGGAGAGAGCAAAAACACCAATCATGGGCTGTTATGGCATTGGTGTCGGCAGACTTGCCGCCGCTGTCTGCGAGGCACATCATGATGAGTACGGACCGATCTGGCCAAAATCGATCGCGCCGTGGCAGGTTCATCTTTGTGCGGTAAGAGCGGACAATGAGGAAGTCAGAAAGTTTGCGGATGATCTGTATGAGAAATTGCAGGAGATGGGATCGAGGTTATTTATGATGACAGAACCGTGAGTGCCGGTGTCATGTTCTCCGATGCCGACTTGCTCGGTATCCCGCTCCGTGTTATTGTGAGCCCGAGAAATATGAAACAGGGAGTCGTCGAGGTGGCTTCCGTGACAAGACGCTTCAGACACAGGTAAAAATGGAGGAAGCGGCAGAGCAGGGTGAAGAAGTATCTGTGATAAGGTGATATTATTCTGGATAGGAACCCCAATGATTGAGAAAGAGAAAAAGTGGTTTATGAGCCTGATAAGAGGTATACTATTGTTAGTGATGCAGGCTAATTCATGACAATAGAATGTTTGCGGAGCGTGCATTCTATTGTTTATACTGTAGATTGAATAGGAGTGACAGAATGGTAAAAGGTACAATGTTTTCCAGTGAATCAAAAAATATAGAGTCTAAAGTTTCATTACCAGACAAAAAGTGAAAAGTACGTGAAAAACAATCGTAGCTTTTGCTAATACGCAGGGCGGCAAGCTGATTGTCGGTGTAGATGATAAAAACCATCAGGTTATTGGTGTGGAAAATGATATATTATTTCAGACCATGGATGCGATAGCAAACTGCAGTTTCAGATTCATGTATGCCACAGATCATTCCAGATATTGAACCACAGACAGTGGAAGGAAAGACGATTATTATAGTATCTGTCGAGGCTGGAAAAAAAATCGACCATATTATCTGAAATCAAAGGGAAAAGAAAATGGTACCTATATACGTGTAGCAGGACATCAGACAGGCATTTCCAGAAAAGATAAAAAGAACTGGAAATGGAGGGTGCTGGGAATTTCATGGGATGAACTTACATGTGTGGGATATACAGTTACTGAAGAAGCGACAGAAAAACTTTGTCAGGATATCGAAGTTTTTTCGGAAAAAAACGGGAATGTCAGAATATTCTGTTAAGAAGGGAGTAGCTTATTAATTGGAAGATTCTCAAGCAGAGTGAGGGACAATTATTGGCGACAAATGCCTATGCGTTGCTGACATCCGGTATTTTCCGTTTTCTAAAAACACAATGTGCTGTATTTAAGGGGACGGGTCCAGCAGTATTTTTAGATAAGCGGAGTTTACAGGTCCTATATATACACAGATATAGGAAACGGTAGATTTTGTATTGAAATATAAGGCTTGGAGCAACGATTGAGGATTAGTGAGAAAAGAAAAAATATGAGCTTCCACCAGAAGCAATCCGGGAAATGATTATTAATGCCCATTGCCACCGAAATATTTTAGATGAATCTTGTATTCAGGTTGCGATTTATGATGATCGTTTGGAAGTAACATCTCCGGGAGGTTTTATATAATGGACTGACTTATGAAGAAGTTATGAATGGTCATTCAAAAATCAGAAACAAAGGAATTGCTAACATATTCAGCCAGATGGGGCTTATAGGAGGCATGGGGCAGTGGAATTAAAAGAATCTAAATGCAGCAGAAAAGTATGGACTTCCAAAGCCGAGAATTCAGGAATTTGATAATATGTTTCGTGTAGAACTTTTCAGAAAGAATTCTTTGACAAAGCGAGAAAGAATTGATTTCATAGATGAATTAGAATTGGGACGGAGAAGAGACGGAGAAAGTTCGGAGAAGGGACGGAAAGAATCGCCATATTGAACTGAACGATACGCAGAAGAGAATTCTTAACTTTCTTTCTGATGATCCTAATTTGTCCGCAGTAAGATTAGCAGAGCAATTAGGAATCAGTAGTCGAAATGTAGAAAAGAATATAAAAAAACTAAAAGAATACGGTATTCTTATTCGACATGGCTCGCCAAAGAATGGATACTGGGAGATTGTTGTTGAAAATTAAAAAAAGAAATTTATGGAGAAAATCATGGAAATAAAAAGCATACTGATCAAAGACACCACAAGAGAAGAAAAAGAATCCGGCATAGTACAGGAAGGCTTGAACCAGTGCGGTGGAGCCTGTGATTTTTGCAATGGCTGTGACAATTTAGGCGGCGGTTCTGTTGATGCATTTTACGAGCCATACATCAATGGCGAGAAGGAACTGCGCGAGATCAATGAAGAATACAGAAGCAACTCCGGT
>VOFB01003431.1_pt1 | contig 29395 bp, 33 predicted proteins | sample 5384141 | NCBI WGS metagenome assembly VOFB01 (sample SAMN12384721, study PRJNA508395) | human gut metagenome | isolation source: healthy gut A | host: Homo sapiens | reverse complement strand
GTCGGGGAAATATCCGTACAGGTGGGGACTACCCCGGCGGCATGGAACGCCGGGGTGTTCTCCCTGATACGGCAGCTTTCCGAAACGGTGATATTGCCGATTGCCGGATTGATCCTGACCTTCGTTGCCACCTATGAGCTGATCCAAATGATACTGGAAAAGAACAATATGCACGAGTTCGACGTGGCGAATATCTACAAATGGGTATTCAAAACCACTTGTGCCATCCTGATCCTGTCCAACACGTTCAATATCGTCATGGCAGTCTTTGACGTGTCCCAAAGCGTGATCGCAAGCGCGGCGGGCATCGTCACAGGCGCAACCAACATCACGCCGGATATGCTGGCCGATCTGGAAATGACCCTTGAAATGATGGAGCTTGGCTCTCTGCTGGGCCTGTTTCTGCAATCGTTCCTCATTAAGTTTACCATGCTGGCGCTGAACATTTTTATTTTCGTGATCGTATATGGCCGCATGATCGAGATATATCTGCTGACCAGTTTAGCCCCCATCCCCGTGGCGACGCTCTCCAACCGGGAGCTTGGCGCGATGGGCCAGAATTATCTGCGCTCCCTGTTTGCCGTGGGCTTTCAGGGTATGTTGATCCTTGTCTGCGTGGCGATCTATGCGGTGCTCATTCAGGGGATCGCCACAGGCGGAGATCCTATCGGCGCGATTTGGGGCTGTATCGGCTATACGGTGCTTCTGTGCTTCATGCTGCTGAAAACCGGGACGATCTCCAAAAGCATCTTCAGCGCCCATTGAGAAAGGAAAGGTGATCTTATCGCTGATACCGCCGCTTCTGGTCATGGTGGCCAGAGGCCGATCCCGGAGGGCCTGCACCTCTCCGACGGCATTGAGGGCCTGCGTTCCCTGCCGAAGCATAGCGTGGATATGCTTCTGACTGATCCGCCCTACGGCACGACCCGGAACTTTTGGGATGTGCCGCTGCCGCTGCCGGAGCTGTGGGAGGCGGTGAAATGGGCCGTCAAGCCGGAGGGCGCGGTGCTGTTTTTCGCACAATGCCCCTATGACAAGGTGCTGGGCGCGTCCAACCTCGCCATGCTCCGTTATGAGTGGGTATGGTACAAAGCCGCTGCACGGGTTTTCTCAATGCCCGCCGCGCTCCGCTGAAAAAGACGGAGAATATTCTGGTGTTCTACCAGAAGTCCCCGGCCTATTTCCCACAGTTTGAGCAGGGCAAGCCGTACAAGAAAATCCACCGTTGCAGCGGGAGCAGTCCCAACTACGGAAAGTTTGAACGCACCAGCGGGGAGTCCGATGGGCGGCGCTTTCCGGGGAACGTGCTGGCGTTCCCCACGGTGACAACCACCGTACATCCCACGCAGAAGCCCGTGGCCCTGTGCGAGTACCTGATCCGCACCTACACACGCCCCGGCGAGGTGGTGGCGGACATCTGCGCTGGCTCCGGCACAACTGCCGTGGCCGCGCTGAACACGGGCCGCCGCTTCGTCTGCTTTGAAACCGCCCCGGCCTTTTACGGCCCCGCCACGGAGCGCATCCGGCGGGCGCGGGAGGCTGTGGCATCTGGCGGGAAAGGAGAATGATGACAGGAACCTACGAAATTATTTACGCCGATCCCCCGTGGCGCTACTCCGCAAAGAAAGTGCAGGGGGCGGCAGAAAACCATTACCCCACCATGAGCATTGATGAATTGTGCGCGCTGCCTGTGGCCGAGCTTGCGGCCAAGGACAGCGCCCTTTTCATGTGGGCCACGTTCCCGCAGCTCCCGGAGGCCCTGCGGCTGATCCGTGCGTGGGGCTTCACCTATAAAAGCGTCGCTTTTGTCTGGCTCAAAAAGAACAAAAAGGCGGATAGCTGGTTTTATGGGCTGGGCTTCTGGACGCGGGCCAACGCCGAGGTCTGCCTGCTGGCGACCAAGGGACACCCAAAGCGGCAGGCCGCCGACATCCACCAGCTTATCATTTCACCCATCGAGGCCCACAGCAAAAAGCCGGATGAAACGCGGGAGAAAATCGTTGCCCTCATGGGCGACAGGCCCCGCGTGGAGCTGTTCGCACGGCAGACCCCTCCCGGCTGGGACGTGTGGGGCAACGAGGTGGAGCCGACAGCGGGCCTCTGGTCACGGTGGCCAGAAGATAGCGGAAAGGAGGATGTTTCTTGCCCTATGTGAATGTTCCCAACGATCTTTCCAAGATCAAGACGAAAATTGCCTTTAACCTTACCCGCCGCCAGCTTATCTGCTTCGGCGGCGCGGCTGCCGTGGGCATCCCCGTGTATCTGCTGACCCGTCACGCGCTGGGCGGCACCGGGGCGATGTTCCTGATGATCGCGCTCATGCTCCCGGCCTTTTTCATGGCGATGTATGAGCGTGATGGCCTGCCCTTTGAAAAGGTGGCGCGGAATATCATCCGGGCCAAGTTCCTGCGGCCCGGTGTGAGGCCCTATCAGACGCAGAATATCTACGCCCCGTTTGCGGGAAAGGAGGTCACACTTGAGCAAAAGCCCCAAGAAGTCAAAAAGCCTGACGCGGGCCGGTAATCGTCCGGCGACCATATCGGCCCAGCAGACCATTCCCTATGTGCGGATGCTGCCGGACGGCATTTGTCAGCTCCCCGGCGGGGTCTACACAAAAACGCTGGAATATGAGGACATCAACTATTCCGTTGCGTCCGCCGAGGATCAGACGGCCATTTTCGGCGGCTGGAGTTCGTGGCTGAATTATTTTGACAGTTCGCTGCCGTTCCAGCTTTCCTTTGTCAACCGCCGCAGCCGTTCCGGGAGCCGCTACAAGGTGAATATCTCCGAGGCGGATGACCGCTTCAACAGCGTCCGCACGGAATACACGGGGATGCTGAAAAACCAGATCGCCAAAAGCAACAACGGTATCGAACGGGCCAAGTACGTCACCTTTTGCATCCCCGCTGAAAATGTGGCCGCCGCCCGTCCCCGTTTGGAACGTGTAGAGGCGGACGTGATCGGCAACTTTAAGCGGCTGGGGGTACAGAGCCAGCCCCTTGACGGGCGGGAGCGTTTGGCCCTGCTGCACGGCCAGCTTCACCCCGGCAGCCGGGAGCCGTTCCGCTTCAAGTGGGCGGACATCGCCCATACGGGCATGGGAACGAAAGACTTTATCGTGCCGGGCAGCTTTGACTTCCGGCAGAGCCGCTCGTTCCGCGTGGGCCAGACATGGGGCGCGGCGTCCTATTTGCAGATTATGGCGTCGGAGCTGTCGGATAAGCTGCTGTTGGAGATTTTGGAGCTGGACGCCGAGCTGACTGTCACCATGCACATTCAGGCGGTGGATCAGGTCAAGGCTATTAAAACAGTCAAGGGAAAAATCTCCGACATCGACAAGATGAAAGTGGAGGAGCAGCGCAAGGCTACCCGCGCTGGCTATGACCCCGACATCCTCCCGCCCGACCTCGTCACCTTTTCCAAGGACGCGGCCGAGCTGCTGGCCGACCTGCAAAGCCGCAACGAGAGAATGTTCCTCTTGACGTTCCTGATCGTCAACACCGCCCCCACGCGGGAGCGGCTGGAAAACGACATTTTCACCGTGAACGGCATCGCGCAGAAATATAACTGTGCCGTCAAGCGGCTGGACTGGCAGCAGGAGCAGGGCTATATGTCCTCGCTGGCCCTCGGCTACAACGGCATTGAAATTCAGCGCGGCATGACCACCAGCTCCACGGCCATCTTCGTCCCCTTTATGACGCGGGAGCTTCGCATGGATGGCCCGTCCCTCTACTACGGCATGAACGCCCTGTCCCATAACGTCATCATGGCTGACCGCAAAAAGCTGAAATCCGCCAACGGCCTTTACCTCGGCTCCACGGGCAGCGGCAAGAGCTTTGCCGCCAAGCGTGAATTGCTGAACGTCTTTCTTGCCATCCCGCAGGATCGCATCATCGTGGTAGACCCGATGGGCGAATATGCCCCGCTGGTGGAGCGGCTGGGCGGCCAGGTCATCGAGATCGCGCCGGACAGCCCCAACCACATTTCCCCGATGGATGTTCAGATGGACATGGGCGGCGGGGACAGCCCCCTGTCCCTGAAAGCGGATTTTCTGCTGTCGCTGTGTGAGCTGGTGGTGGGAGGCCGGGACGGTTTGCAGCCTATCGAGAAAACCGTCATTGACCGCTGTGTGCGTCAGGTGTACCGGGAAATGGCGCTGGGGCTGGAAACAGCAAAACCGCCGCTGCTGCAAGATTTGTATGAGGAGCTGCTGCGCCAGCCGGAGCCGGAGGCCAAGCGGATCGCCACGGCGCTGGAGCTTTACTGCACAGGCTCCCTCAATCTCTTTAACCATCCTACCAACGTCAACCTCAATTCCCGCGTGGTATGCTTTGTGCTGAAAGGCATGGGCGAAAACCTCCGCAAGATCGCCATGCACATCACCAACGATTTTGTCACTTCTGCGGTGGGAACCAACTTCAAAAACGGCGTGGCGACATGGTGCTATTTTGACGAGTTCCATATCCTGCTCCGTGATCCGCTGACCGCCAGCTATTTTGTGACCGTCTGGAAGATGCTCCGCAAACAGGGCTGCGTCCCCTCGGCCCTGACGCAGAATGTGAAAGACCTGCTGGCCAGCCGGGAGATCGAGAACATTCTGGACAACACGGATTTTATGATCCTGCTGTCGCAAGCGCAGAGTGACCGCGCCATTCTTGCCAAGCAGATCGGCATTTCAGAGCACCAGCTATCGTATATCACGCAGTCCAACTCCGGCGAGGGCCTGCTGTTCTATGGCAGCGTCACCATCCCGTTTGTTGACCGCTTCCCCCGTGGCGAGATCTACGACCTGCTGACCACCAAGCCGGAGGACGCCGCCAATGGAAAACAGGCAGAATAAGCCGCCCGAGGGAGGGGCTGCTTCTGGTCACGGTGGCCAGAAGTTCCATACCGACAGCGAACAGGCCAAGCTCCACAAGTCCAAGCTCCGCATGGAGAGCCGGGAGGAACGGCTGAACAAGGCCCGCGAAAGGCTGGCAAAGCAGAAGCCGCCGAAAAAGCCCGGCCCCATCAAGCGGATTGCCCGGATCGCCGGACATGAAACCCATGCTTTTCTGCACGGAAAGGTGTATCAGGAGGAGCGCGACAATGTAGGTGTGGAGAGCGGTCATTTTGTGGAGCGTTCCGGCGAGGCTGCGCTGCACTATGGGCGGCACAAGGTACGCAGGGCCATCCGGGAGCACCCGGCCAAGGCTGCCGCCCGTGCCGAGTCCCGGTACATCAAGGCCACGGCGGACTACCATTCCCGCAAGTTCGCGCAGGAACAGCCGGAGGCGCAGAGCGCCGCCGCCCGGTTATGGCACCGCCACAAGCTGAAACGGGAGTATCAGCGCAAGGCGCGGGAAACCGCCAAGCAGACCGCCAAAGCCGCCGAGCAAACCGCGTCGGCCACAGAGCGGTTTGTCCGGGAAGCGGCGGCGTTCGTCAAGCGGCATCCCGTGGGGACGCTGCTTGCGCTGGGCTGCCTGCTGGTGGTGCTGACCCTGCAATCGTGTATGTCCTCGATGGTGTCCGTGGGAAACAGCACCCTTGCGGCCATCGCCGCCAGCACCTATAAGGCGGAGGACGCGGATATGCTGGGAGCCGAGGCTGCCTATTGTGCGCTGGAGGACGAGCTGCAACGCTGCCTCGACACCTACACCCGCACCCACGATTACGACGAATACCATTTTGACCTCGACACCATTGAACACGATCCCTATGTGCTGATCTCCATGATCTCCGCACTCCATGAGGGCGCGTGGACATTGGAGGAGGTGCTGGGGACGCTGCAAGACCTCTTTGACCGCCAGTACATTTTGACTGAGGATGTGGTTGTCGAGGTGCGCTACCGCACGGTCACAAGGACGGACAGCGAGGGCAACGACTACGATGTGGAGGTGCCGTACAACTATTACATCTGCTATGTCACGCTGGAAAACTTCAACCTCTCCCACGTCCCGGTTTACATGATGTCCGAGGAGCAGCTTTCCATGTACGCCCTGTATATGTCCACGCTGGGGAACCGTCCCGATCTGTTTCCCTCGTCCGGCTATATCGGGAAATACATCACCAACCGCCCGCCGGAGCATGAAGTCCCGGAGTCCTATCTGGATGATGAAACCTTTGCCGCCATTCTGAAAGAAGCGGAAAAATATCTCGGTTTCCCCTATGTGTGGGGCGGCAGCAGCCCGTCCACGTCCTTTGACTGCTCCGGCTTCGTCAGCTATGTCTACAATCAATGCGGCTGGAGCTTCGGGCGGCTGGGGGCGCAGGGCCTTTATAACATCTGTTCCCGGACGAGCAGCCCCCGGCCCGGTGATCTGGTGTTCTTTGTCGGCACCTATGATACAGCGGGTATTTCTCATGTGGGCATCTATGTGGGCGACGGCTGGATGCTCCATTGTGGCGACCCTATCAGCTATGCCAACCTCAACAGCAGCTATTGGCAGTCTCATCTTTACGCCTACGGGCGACTACCGTAAAGGAGGTTTTTTGATATGGCAATTACGAAAAGCGCAAAGATCGAGGCCGAGATTGAAAAGGTCAAGGCCAAAATTGCCGAGCAACAGGCACGGCTTTAAGGAACTGGAGCAGAAGAAGCTGGAGGCGGAAAACAGCGAGATCGTGGAGATCGTGCGCGGCATGAGTATCTCCCTTGCCGATCTGCCGCTGGTGCTCCAGCAGCTCCGGGGTGGCGCTTCTGGTCACAGTGGCCAGAAGCCGACAGAACAGGCGGAGGTGACGGAATGAAAAAACTGCGGCTTTTGCTGATAACGCTTTGTGTGACCGCCCTCATGGGCAGTATGGCGGTTACGGCCTACGCCGGAGGCGGCGAGGAATGGGACGGGCTTGACCCTGTGGAGCCGCTGCCCGCGGAAACCGTTGACCTCGGCGAGGGCTTTACCGAGGACGGCAACCTTGTGACCCGTGACCTGCTCTACGATAAGGCCACCAACAAGCAGTTCATCACGGTGCAGACCAGCGGCGGCAACACCTTTTACATCGTCATTGACTATGACAAGCCCACCGATGAGGACGGCGAGCAGTATCACACCTACTTTTTGAACATGGTGGACGAGGCTGACCTGCTGGCGGCGATGCAGGCGGCGGGCGGTGAGCTGCCGGAGTGTTCCTGTACCGACAAATGCGCCGTAGGCGCTATCAACACGGATTGTACCGTCTGCGCCGTGAACATGAGCGAGTGCCAGGGCAAGGCCCCGGAGCCTGCGCCTGTGGTAGAGCCGGAGCCTGCCCCCGAGCCGGAGCAGCCCAAGGCCACGGGCAGCGGCGGTATGCTTCTGCTGGCGCTGGCCGTGGTGGTCATTGGCGGCGGTGCTGGCTGGTACTTCAAAATCTACCGTCCCAAGAAGCAGCGGGCCGCTGAGTCCGAGGCTGACTACGGCGGCGAGTATGACGGCGCGGAGGATTATGACGAAACCGCTTCCGAGGATGACGGGCCGCCGTGGGACGAGGACGGTGAGGAATGAGGTTTACCGACAGCCCCTATGAGGACTTTATGAAAGAAAAGAAGCTACTTCAAGGGCGTCCCGCCCAACCTGCCGCCCAAAGGCTCCCGCTGTGATGGCTGCCCCTACTGGCACGGGATCGGCTGCGTGTTCTGCTACCGGGAGCAGCTTCGGTAAAGACAGGGGGCAAACATGAGCCGTGAATTGACCCGGCAGGAAAAGGCGGCGATCCGCTCCCTTGTGAAGCGGTGGTGTGCCAACTATGACAAAGACATTGGATGTCTGCCGCTGGATTGCGAGTGCTATATGCTGGGGAAATGCTGGACGGGCGCTTATTGCCGCTATTTCCGTTCTGCGGTGCTGCCCCTTGATCCGGTGCTGGAAAGGTCGCTGACCGTGGAGCGTATCACGGAAACCCGGCCCTGTCCGGTGTGCGGCAGGGCCTTCCTCCCGGACGGGCGGCAGCGGTACTGCTCCCCGGCCTGCGCCGGGGCTGCAAGGCGGCAGAAGCAACGCGGCTATATGCGGAAATACCGGGGGTAGACCGTGAGCATTTAGCCCCGGAAAACATCCCTTGATTGCAGGGCTTTCCGGGGCCGCTTCATGGGCGGGGCGTATGATTTCATAGCCCCGCCCGGTTTTGCAGAAATATTGCTAACATTTTGGAAAGGAGGTCGTATGGACAAAAACCAAGGCTATGAGATCATTCAGGCCGTCATGCTGGAAAATGGCCGCGGCTTTGCGCTGGGGCATAACCCAGCAGCCCCCTCGCCCTATGTCACATGGGCCTGCTACGACGATGACAAGAGCCAGCGGCAGTATGAGTGGGGACATTACGGTAGCGACCGCTCCGCTCTGGAACAGGACTTTGCGACGCGGGTACAGGAATACCAGCGCCTTTACAATGTCGATGTCAGGCAGGTCGAGGCTCCCAGCCTTTACAAGTATTACTCTACCCAGCGCCCTGTGGACATTGGGACATTCCCCAAGCCGCCCCGTAACGCCCCGGATGAGATCGTCAACTACGATCAGCGCGTCCCGGTTGAAAATGGATCATTTCTGGCGTGGGGGCATTTGACCTACACGCGGCCATTGACGAAACGGCAGACATCTGACTATGAGCTGCGGCCTGCGCCTGACAATCCCGACAGGCCCCGTTCGATCCGGGAACAGATGAAAACCGCCGCAAAGCAGGCCGAGGCTGACCGGGGCCAAGCTGCCCCAAAGAAAAATGCCCCTGACCGGGGCGACAGATAGGAGGACATTTATGGATCAGGAACGCAATCCCAACAAGAACGCCGAGCTTTCTATGGAGCAGAACTATAATCAGATCGACGGCATCATCAACAATCTGCCTGTGCCGCCCCCGGAGGATAAGCCGCTGGACAAGGTACGGGAACATCCGCCCAAGCGCCGCAGCCGGGAGCGTGAGGAGCGTTGACAAAGAAGCGCGTCCGCAGCGTCCCCATCTATGTGTGGGTACGGCCTGACGAGCTGGAGGTCATTCGGGAGCGCATGGCCGAGGCGGGTATCCGCAACATGAGCGCCTATATCCGAAAAATGGCGTTGGGCGGCTATGTGCTCCACATTGACCTTGAACCCGTCAAGGAGCTTGTGTCGCTCCAGAGGCGCTGTGCAAACAATCTCAATCAGGCGGCTATCCATGCCAACAGCTACGGCGGCTTGTACCCGGACGAACTGAAGCGGCTGCAAAAGGACTATGCCGATCTGTGGGGGCCGCTGTCTGATCTGCTGGCCCAGCTCTCCGCCATTGTAACGATGTGACACAGGGGGAACGGCCCCGCGCCGTTCCCCGGCTGTCCCTGCTTCTGGTCATTGTGACCAGAAGTGCGGAGGGCCGGGACATCCTTGAGTGCCGATTTTTTCAGAGTTATAATAGACATATACAGGAAAAAGGAGGAACCCCCTATGCGGATCATATTCAAAATTCTTGCCGCTCCCCTTTGTGTTGGTGCTGACCCTGCTTGTGGCCGTGCTCTCGTTCCTGCTGAGTCTTTCCGCCGGTTTGCTCTCCATCCTCGCGTCGGTGCTGGGGCTGCTGAGTGTCCTGATGCTGTTTGTGGAGAAAGACATTTCCACAGGGATCGCGGGGCTTCTGATGGCGTTTGCCATTTCACCCTTTGGCCTGCCTGCGCTGGCCGGATGGCTGCTTGCCAAGCTGGACGAGCTGAACGGCTCTCTGAGGGGCTTCATCACGGGCTGAGTCCTGGTCACGGTGGCCAGAAGATGCAGAAAACGGCGGCTGATCCCAGCCGCCGTTTGTCGTATGGAAAGGAGGGCTGCCTACGGCCACAACCTACCTCAAATCTCACAAGCGGGCCGATAAGCGGACGGCCCTGCAAAGCCTGAAAGACCGCTTTGACTATGGCCTGAACCCGGAGAAGCTGGGGACCGTTTCCTCCTACCTCTGCGATCCGGCCACGGCACACGCCGAGTTCATGCTGGTCAAAAATCAGTATCAGGGCGAAACCGACCGCAGGGCCGGACACGGGGCGTTGTGCTACCAGATCCGGCAGGCGTTCCCTCACGGCGAGGTGACGGCGGAGGAGGCCAACCGCATCGGCTATGAAACGGCGATGCGCTGGACAAAGGGGAAGTATCAATTCTTTGTCTGTACCCATATAGACAAGGAGCACATTCACAATCACATTTACTACAATTCCACCGCTTATGACCGCTCCCGGAAGTTTCGCAACTTCATCGGCTCCTCGTTCGCCCTGCGGCGGCTGTCTGACCGGGTATGTCTGGAGCACGACCTATCCGTGATTGTAAATCCCAAGCTCCACAGCAAGGGACGGTATCTGCACTACGGTCAATGGCTGGGGGAAAATCAAAAGCTCTCACAGAAAGAACAGATTCGCTTGCCATTGACACGGCTCTGACGGAGCACCCCGAGGACTTTGCAGACTTTCTCCGGCGCATGGAAACCGCAGGCATACAGGTTAGGCACGGGCGCGGCGGCGTGATCTCATTCCTTGTGCCAGGGCAACAGCGGGCGGCCCGTTTCCGGGCGTCCACGCTGGGGGACGGCTACGGCCCCGAGGACGTGCAGGCCGTCATTGACGGCAAGGCTCCCACACGAACAGCCACGGTACGGAAAACGCCTGCACCCCGCCGTGTCAATCTTCTGATTGACATTCAGGAGCGGATGCGTCAGGGCAAAGGCCCCGCCTATGAACGCTGGGCCAAGGTGTATAACCTCAAACAGATGGCGGCTGCGCTGCAATATCTGAAAGAGCACCAGCTCTTTGAATATGACGATTTGGCTACAAAGAACCGACGCCGCCACAGAGCGGTTTCACACGCTGGCCGGGGACATTCAACATACCGAGGCCGAGCTTTCCCGTGTGTCTGATCTGATGGCCGCCGTAGTGCAGTACGCAAGACCCGCCCCGCGTTCGATGGGTACAAGGCCGCCAAGTACAGCCGGAAATACCTTGCCGAGCACGAGGCGGAGCTGGCCGACTACCGGGCAGCCAAGGCGATGATGGCCGAGCTGCTGGGTGGCGAGAAGCTCCCCAAAATGGACGTACTAAAAGAAAAACGCCGCCAACTGGCAGCGCGGAAAAAGGCTCTTTATTTGGAATACCGCAAGGCTCAGCAGGATATGCGGGAGCTGGTGGCAGTCAAGGGCAGCGTGGATCATCTGCGCGGGCTGACGGACCACAGTAGCAATTCTTTCGTGGTGGGCTGGCTTTTTCATCTGCTTCGTAGTATTGTTATTCATTTATTTTGTTGTGGAGCGTTATTATCGCCATTTGGAGTATCACTATAATGAGGCTCTCGCCAAGTACAAAGAAAGTAGTGGTAAAACAAAATGAAACTGAAAGTCAAAGATATTAGTAAGAATTATAACCGATATTCCGCTCTGCGTGGGGTCAATCTGGAATTAGAACCCGGCCTTTATGGACTGCTGGGGCCAAACGGGGCAGGAAAATCCACTCTGCTAAAAATCATAGCTGGTATTCTTCGGCCTACTGCTGGCAGCATACTTTTGGACAACGAGCCAGTATCGAAACTTGGGGAGCACTATCGTGCCATGCTGGGCTATATGCCGCAAGACCTGGGAATTTACCCTGAGTTTACCGCGAAACGATATTTGCTTTATATTGCCGCTTTGAAAGGACTGACAGAGGCTCAGGCCAAGGCGGAGATCGATAAGCTGTTGGAGGCCGTAGGGCTTTCCTCGAATGCAGAGCAAAAGCTAAAGGGCTTTTCCGGGGGAATGCTTCGTCGTGTTGGAATTGCTCAAACCCTGCTTTGTAATCCGCAAATCCTATTGCTGGACGAGCCTACTGCTGGTTTAGATCCACAGGAGCGTGTACGGCTACGAAATCTTTTGTCAGCGTTAGCCCAACACAGTATTATTATTTTGTCCACTCACATCGTTTCTGATGTTGAACTGATCGCAGAAAAAATAATTTTGCTTCGAGAAGGGCAAATAGCGGCCTTTGATACGGTTGCTGGCCTTGTGGGGAAGTCAACCTTGGAAGATGTGTATCTGACCTATTTTCAAAAGGAGGCGTAATATGCGGTTGCTCACAAAATTAGAGCTTGATAAGCTCATACGCCGGAAATACCTGTTGCTTGGTGGTCTGCTCCTGTTGGGGTACTCCTCATTTATGTTTTTTTCCTGTTGCATGAACTCATCCCCCACCTTTCCAGTGGAAACTGCTGACGGTGTGGAAGTAACAGGGCGTGCGGCGGCACTTTACAACAAGTCCGTTTATGAGCAATACGCAGGAGAATTGACAGACGAGGCCGTTGCTCATGTGTTGGATGACTTTGTAGATTTGCGGGATGCTCATGGGGAACATTCGTTTAACTGGCCTGTCATTTATGACAATTTCTCAATTTTTCGAGCTGCTGATCAGGCTGACCGTGAGCGTTCAGAATATGGATATATCAGCGTTGCTGATGCGGGAGTCCTATCCTTTCATTCGCCTTTAGTCTTTTCTTTTGATTATACTTGGCAGACTGCTTTTAACATTCTGTTTAACTCGAATGTAGTATTTGCCATTTTTCTTCTGATCGTGTTGGCCCCTGTCTTTTCTGAGGAGTACAGTAGCGGTGCGGCAAATGTCATTCTCTCCACTCGTTATGGAAAGAGCAAGGTGATACAAGCAAAATTTACCGCCGCTTTTTAATTGCAGCCATCAGCGCACGTATTTTCATGCGCTCGTATGGCTTTATGCTGTGCGGGCGCTTTTATATATCCTCCCCCTCGCTTCTGGTCACGGTGGCCAGAGGCTCCCCGGTGCCGGGGGCCGCCTGTTCTCCATTTCAATCTGCTCCAACCAACAATTTTGAAATGGAGGACATAGCTATGACCATTATCAACCTGAAACGATATTACCCATACATGACCGAAGATGTGACGCTGGAGGTTTCAGACGAGATCGCCGCCGCCCTCTCTATGGGAGGTCGCCTGTGCGACAGCTACAAGCGCCAAAAGCGCAGAAATGCCGAATGCTCTTTGGATAGCACCCCCGGCTTTGAGGACGATGTACTCCGCAGCCCCATGACCCCGGAGGAGTATATGGATGCGCAGGAGGAAAGGCTGGCGCTGTATGATGCCCTCGCCCAACTCCCGCCTGTTCAGGCCCGGCGCGTCTACCGGCACTACATTCTCGGTATGAGCAAGGCCGAAATCGCCGCCGCTGAGGGCGCGGATAAAGGCCGCGTTTGCCATTCCATCAATAAGGGGCTGCAAAATCTGAAAAAGATTTTGGAAAATACCATCTGAGGGGAGCAACCTTTGCCCTCTAAACCTCCTAATTGGTGAGAGGGATTTTTCCTACTCGCTGACAACTGAATAGACAGTATTTCAGATACGAAAACCGCGTGATAGCGACGTAAGGTGCGCCGCCAAGACAGGCAGCTTTAAGGGGGGATCAAGGACAAGCTGCCCGAGCGATCAACGCAGCCTTTAACCCGGTGCTGGCAATCCGGGCGCGAGGACAGCGCGGTGGATAATGAAACTTGCTCACGCCCTCCCACGGACTTGCGGGGGAGTCCCTGCGGAATGCGCCGCCCGTTATGGGCGAAACGGTGTCGCGGGGCTATGCAGCCGAAGCCATCGGCGGTCTGGAATACTCCCCGCGCCGGGGATGCGTGGCAAATACGGCGTACATATATGGCAATCAGGGAAGCCGCCCCGCCGGGGCCTTTCTGTCTTGCGACAGGCCAAATTAGCCCGGCGCGGGCGGCTTCCTCTCTTTGCGGATTGAAATGGAATACAGCCCTTGTAGCTTCTGGTCATCGTGGCCAGAGGTGGGGCAAGGTCGAAGGGCGGCGCTTCTCTGCGCCGCCTTTTAGCGTTTCCCCACAGGACAACGGGAAGCTGAAAAACATATCCACCCATCATTTCATATAGGAGGTTTTCAGATGACGGAAACAAGAGCCGCATATCATAAGGAAGTCAAAACGGCCTCTTTTCAGGGGAAGTCCATCACCGTGGAAAACCTGACCCCGGTATTATCCCCCAAGGCGAGGGACAAGCGCAAGCGGGAAATCGAGAGCTGTCTTTATGAGGTATTCGTCAAGTACGCGCCGGGCCGGGCGCAGATGCACTAATGCGGGACATCCTTGTGATACGGGGCTACCAGAGGTATAATATAGTTGTAAGGTTTGGTAGCTCCTACGCTGAAAGGAGCGCCAAATGATTATTCGTGAAGATGCCATTTACGGCAGACAATCGGTAGACCGCAAGGACAGTATCAGCATTGAAAGCCAGATTGAGTTCTGCAAGTATGAATTGAGAGGGGGAAACTTCCGCAAGTACACCGACAAGGGCTATTCCGGCAAGAACACCGACAGGCCCAAGTTCCAAGAGCTGATGGCCGATATTCGCCGGGGCCTGATCAAGCGCGTGGTGGTCTACAAGCTGGATCGTATTAGCCGTTCCATTCTGGACTTCGCAACCATGATGGAAACTTTTCAGGAATACAATGTCGAGTTCGTTTCCTCTACGGAAAAGTTTGACACGTCCACCCCGATGGGCCGGGCCATGCTGAATATCTGCATCGTGTTCGCCCAGCTCGAACGTGAAACCATCCAGAAGCGCGTAACCGATGCCTACTATTCCCGCTGCCAGCACGGTTTTCACATGAGCGGCGCGGCACCCTACGGCTTCCAACTGGAGCCGACCACTATTGAGGGCATCCGCACAAAAATGATGAAGCCTGACCCGGAAACGGCAGATATTGCAAAGCTGATGTTTGAAATGTACTCTCAGCCCGCAACCTCTTTCGGGGACATCGCCCGTTACTTTGCCGACGAGGGCATCCTGATCTACGGCAAGGAAATGACACGGTGCTTTATCTCCCAGCTTTTGAGAAATCCCATTTACGCGCAGGCTGACCTCGATATGTACGAGTTCTTCAAAAGCCAGGGTACGGTGGTAGTCAATGAAGCGACAGATTTTGCCGGGACAAACGGTTGCTATCTCTATCAGGGCCGGGATGTGCAGGAAAGAAAAAACAAGCACCTGAAAGATCAGATACTTGTTCTTGCTCCCAGCGAGGGGCTGGTATCGTCTGATACATGGCTGCGCTGCAGGAAGAAGCTCATGGCAAACAAGACATTCCAAGGCGGGCGCAAGGCAAAGAACACATGGCTTGCCGGAAAGGTCAAGTGTGGCCGCTGCGGATACGCGCTTATGAGCGTCGGCAATCCGACAGGCGTTCAGTATCTCCGCTGCTCCAAGCGGGCCGACAGTAAAAGCTGTGACGGCTGCGGGACGCTCCGTACACGGGAATTTGAAAGGTTCCTGTACGGCGAGATGGTCAAGAAGCTGTCCGAGTTCCAGACGCTGACGGCAAAGCGGGAAACGGTCAATCCCAAATTGACCGCGCTGAACATGGAGCTTGCCCGCGTGGAGGACGAGATTGAAAAGCTGCTGAATACTCTGACCGGGGCTAATGCGGTGCTGCTGTCCTACGCCAACAGCAAAATCGAGGAGCTGGACACACGCCGCCAAGCCCTGACAAAAGAGATTGCGGCGCTGTCGGCGGAAACCATATCCCCGGAGCAGATCGAGCGGCTGTCGGTCTACCTCAACCAATGGGAAGAAATTGACTTTGAGGACAGGCGGCAGGTTGCCGATAGCCTGATCTCACAGATCCCATTCTAATTTCTGCGTTTTTTGCGATGTTATCCATCCTGGTAAGCAAAGATACATCGAAACAAACTGGAAAACTGTATGAGCAAGTCCTAAAAAGAAACTGCGTCTACAGTTTTGCTGGAGATAGTTTTATGTATGATGTCCCTAATAATTTCGCTGGCGATTATCTTTTTTGCCTGATAGTATAAAGTGTTGGGCGCAGATTATTATTAGCATAGTTGAATACTATTTGGTATTTGTTATGGTTCTAAAATATGCTGATACTTATTAAACGATTCAAGGCTTTGATTGATAACGGATAATAAACAATACCATCTTGAAAACGAAAATGAGAGTTATTGCTGATTTCTGAAGAAGTCTGTGATATAGTAAATATAGACCAACGATCCGGCGTCTGCCGGTGCTAACATGAGCTACGGCTCGGTCTATGAAAAATAAGCGGGCTGACCGCATGACGGTCAAAGGAGGGCTTTATTATGCAAAAGACTATCTGCGAGTTATTCGCAGGTGTCGGCGGATTCCGATTGGGATTCGACCGACTTGAATCAGGCTGGAAGACCACATGGTTCTCACAGTGGGAACCCGGTGCAAGGACACAATGGGCACACAACTGCTATGTGCAGCACTTTGGAGACAGTCCAGACCTGAATAATGAATTTCATACTGGAGAAGACATCAGCGATGGACAAGCAGGCCATTCCCGACCATACACTTCTCGTGGGGGGCTTCCCTTGTCAGGACTATAGTGTGGCACACACACTGTCGTCTTCTCATGGTATCGAAGGTAAAAAGGGCGTACTGTGGTGGCAGATAAGAGATACGATCATCGCAAAAAACCACCGTTCTGCATCTTCGAGAATGTTGATAGATTACTTAAATCTCCGGCCAAACAGGGGGACGTGACTTCGGCGTTATTCTTGCGTGTCTTGCCAAGGAAGGCTATAGTGTGAATGGCGAGTTGTTAATGCAGCACAATACGGTTGCAGCGCAGCGTCGTCGTAGGACATTCATCTTCGCATATAGAAACGACACGATTTATGGACAGAACATGGCCGACATATCTGCAGATATGATCATCAAAGTTGGTGGCCTTATGGCGAAAGCCTTCCCCGTTCAAAACATAGGCCAGATAACGGAGACGGTTATCGGCGGTGACATCGTAGATGTGAGCGATAACTTTGCCTTCGCATTCGAAGCCGCAGGCTATATGCGCAAAGGTAGGATTTATACAGCAAAAGTAATTGAGCAGGAAGAAGAACCAATTACCCTTGGGAAAATCCTGCAGAAGAACAATGTTGATGATAAATTCTATATTACTAACGAGAAAATGCCCAAATGGACATATCTTAAAGGTGCAAAAGAAAATCCCAAGAAAAACAGCAGATGGTCATGAGTATACATTCTCAGAAGGTCCCATTGCCTTCCCTGACCCGTGGGATAGACCTGGCCGTACGATGCTGACCAGCGAGTCCACGCTCAACCGTTCCACGCATGTTGTGTCAGATTTGGGGAACAGGACGCCTTCGGTTACTGACCCCGGTCGAGGCCGAGCGCCTCCAGGGATTTGATGACGAATGGACGAATAGGGGTATGCCTGATAGGATGAGATATTTTTGCATGGGCAACGCCCTGGTCGTACCGATGATAACCAGAATGGGTAGAGTTCTGGATACGATTATAGCTGAAGAAAAATAAGCTATATCAAAATCAGAATGATATCCATGGGTCTTGCGCATGCACAAGACCCATGGTCGTTCATAATGAGATTATAGAAAAGGAGTTGGAAGCAGTGGAGGGAACACAGTATGTGACCAGAGAATCGATCCTGCGGCGTGCGCAGGAGATCGAGGGCATCCCGCTTCGGAATGTCGATAAAACTGGTCGTTTGGCCACAGGCAAAGGTGCTATCGGAACTGTTATCGAAGAGCTGGTTTGGCTACACGCCCAACTCTGAGTCCGAGCCAGACTTCCCGGAGGCTGGCGTAGAACTGAAGGTCACGCCTTACCTGCGTGGAAAAAACAGGATCCGTGCCAAGGAACGGCTGGTCTGCAATATTATCAACTATATGGAGGAGTACGATAAGACCTTCAAACCAGTGCCTTTTGGCATAAATGCAACACCATGCTTCTCATGTCCTATGAGCACCTTGCAGATCGGCCCAAAGGGTGATTTTCGGATAGATGAGGCCGTTTTGTTTAGTTTCCCGGAAGAGGACCTGGCCATCATTGAGCATGACTGGGAGACGATCATGGAAAAGGTACGCGAAGGCCGAGCCCACGAACTCTCGGAGGGTGACACACTCTATCTTGCAGCTTGTACAAAGGGAGCCAATGCATCCAGCGTCCGGCAGCAACCATTTTCAGAGCTTCCTGCAAAACAGCGGGCATATTCTCTGAAATCATCGTACATGACGCAGATCCTCAACAACAAGTATATATTTGGAAATGCGGAGAGCCCGCGTATCATCAAATCCGCAGATGTGCTACACGCCAAAACTTTTGAAGAATATATTATCGACAAGGTCAAGCCCTACTACGGAATGACTCAGTACGAGCTCAAGGCACATTTTGGTGTTGACAGCAAGGCCAAGAGCCTCAACGAAATCCTTCTGGCGAGGATGTTGGATGTCAAAGGTCGCATTGCCTATACGGAAGAGTTCCAAAGGCAGGCATTGTCCCGAAAACCATCCGAGTCCAAAGCAACGGTAAAATCAAAGGAAAGCATGTCCTTTCCCACGTTTGATTTCATTGAGCTAAGTCAGGAGGATGTTTGGGAAGAATCGGAACTCTATAACTATTTGGCGCCTACAAAGTTCATGTTCGTTATTTTCCAGGAACAGGGGTGACGGAGCGTATGTATTTGACCGCGTCATGTTCTGGAATATACCAAATGATGACCTTGAAGAAGTGCATCATGTTTGGGAGAGGACTGTTCAAACGATTCGTAGAGGCGTCCAGCTGATCCAGAACGCCTTGTGGGGTGAGCAATGATGCGCCGAAGCAGACCGAGAGCCCCGTTGCACATGTGAGACCCCATGGGAAAGATGCTTCAGATAAGTTGCCATTGCCTGATGGTCGCATGATGACCAAGCAGTGTTTCTGGCTCAATAATACATATATTGCGGAACAAATCAAGGAGGAGAATCATGGAAGCTGTTAGATTAAGAATAGCAGATAAATATTTCTTTGATAACGCAGAACTACTTTTTGCCATCAATTAAAGATGCTGCTGGTGGTCTACTTGAGGATGGTGTCAACGCATGGCTGACGCAAATATATAACCTGACACCCAAAACACATAAGGATAGAGGAGTTGCCCGTTCCGGCTATGATGCGAAAAGAGTTAAATGGAGCGTTGCGAGAAAAAATGAACGTCATATCTGGAATTCATAAAGAAACTTGCGTTGATTGCGGAGCGTTACTGTCAAAAAGGGAAAGAAGGTTTTGATTTTCACTTTTGATGAAGAGTATAATATTGTAAAATTACGGAATGCGTTTGTGGGAAATCCAGGAAGGTATGATGGAGAGGAAATCTTAAAACTATCAACAAGCGCGTTTTTAAACCCAGTGGGGATACCTATAGCAAATGCGAATGGCGCGAAGAAATTGCGTCTTTGGGTGGAACATTAGGCAAAAATATAAGTCATCAAAAAAACAGATATACAATTGTTGGCGAAATACAGTTTGGAAATTGGGCTCTTGCGGAGCATGATGCTTTTGCGGTTGATGGGCTCGGCTGTAGACGGTGAAATCGACTATTATATCTATATAACGGCAACTGGTGAATTGGAGAAAAACTGAGTAAAGGAATTGTTACATTCTCTAAGGCTGTTGATTTGTTTAAGAATAACAAAGGCTCTTCAGAACGCCCGTTTGGGTGATTGGCATCGATATCGATAATTCATGAAACACCCCAAATCGTACGACTCCACTCCTGAGACCCGAAAGCGTATGTCCAAGGTTAAACTGAAGGGCGGCAAGGCGGAGACGCTTTTAGCAAAAGCGCTTTGGCATCAGGGCTATCGTTATCGTAAAAATGATAAGAAGTTGCCCGGTTCTCCCGACATTGCAATCCTCAAGCATCGTATCGCTGTTTTTGTCGATGGCGAGTTTTGGCACGGAAAAGATTGGGAAAACCGGAAGACACGCCTTAAGAGCAATCGTGAGTATTGGATCGAAAAATCGAAGAAAAAACATGGCTCGCGACCTTCGGGATGACCAACTGTTGATGCAGGATGGATGGGTCCCCATTCACTTTTGGGAAAAAAGAAGTCATCAAAGACTTATCGACATGTGTTGCTACGATTGAGGAAGTCATCCTTGCGCAGCTGATAGATAGCGCAGATGCGCAAGAAGCCATTGACTATGAAGAGTGATGCCAGCGACTTACATAGGAGTTACCATTTATGGAGACTATCAGAACAGTAGAGCTTTTGCAGGCGTAGGCGGTTTCGCTTAGGCCTGGAAGCTGCGTCTGATAAGTTCAAAGTGATATGGGCAAACCAATGGGAGCCGTCTATGCGAGAGCAGTATGCTTTTGAGTGCTACACTGCGCATTTTGGCAGTCAAAAGTACCATGTTTGCCAAGATATTGCCAAAGCTAAAATCGATGTACCCGACCATGACTTGCTTGTCGGCGGATTCCCATGTCAGGACTATTCCGTCATGAAGAAAAATTCAGCAGGAATCGAGGGGGCTAAGGGTGCGCTCTGGTGGCAAATAGATGATATCCTCAGAGAAAAAAAGGCCAAAGTATGTGTTGCTGGAAAATGTGGACAGGCTGATCCGCTCTCCGGCTAAACAGCCTGGTCGGGATTTTTCCATCATATTACGATGCCTTTACGAGAAAGGTTATGCCGTAGAATGGAGAGTCATCAATGCTGCTGAATATGGATACGCTCAACGACGGCGGCGGACATTTATCATAGCCTATCATGACCAGACGGAGATTTTTCGCAATTTTGCAGAAGTGGTATGTGTGCAAGGCCTTAAGTCTATGCACAAGCATATTATGGAGAATGGTATTTTAGCAAAAGCGTTTCCTGTTCAAAGTCATAGCAGGTCATATGTCGAAAATTGGATCGATGAATTAGAATATGCTGATATTTCAACTGTTTCAAGAAACCAGCGGGTATATTTATATAACGCTGGCGTTATGATGAACGGACGGATATACTCTGTTGGTGTGACTCCGCAGCGAATAGAAGCCACACCTCTAAAGGACATGTTAGAGACAGGTCCAGTGGATGAGCACTATTTCCTTCGCACCGAAGATATGCCCCGATGGACCTACTCCAAGGGGGCAAAGCGTGAGAAAAACGGCAGCGGCGAGATGGCAGTCAGTATTGTTTTTCGAGGGCAGCGTTCAATTTCCGGAATCGTTGGACAAGCCCTCAAGAACGATGCTGACCTCAGAATCCCAGGTGGGCCGGACTTCTCATGTCGTACGGGACCTGATGACTGGTCGCCTACGGGTGCTGACTCCAATTGAATGCGAACGATTAAATGGTTTCCCGGATGACTGGACAAATACAGGAATGCCTGAAAGAATACGATATTTTTGCATGGGCAATGCCTTAGTCGTTCCAATTTATAAAGAGGATAGGCAGGGGATTGTTAAGCGAATTTTAGAAAGGGTATGCCCTATGGAGAAAATTTTACGCATCCCATTTACTGAGATAGATACTGCTGATTTGCTCGTAGATTCATTTTACGAAGGTGGAACCGCCAAGAATCTCGGAAGTGAAGGGTTATCGAAGGTAATGCATGTTGGCAATTCTGGCGGTTTTAGGAAATGCATGAAACTGGGTGAAAACGGAAAAAGGCGAAAGATGTGGCCTATGTATGTATTTATACAACTGGAGAGGAAATCGAATGGCGTGATGAAATCGATAGAACGCTTGGACGTTTTACATACTGGGAGATAACAGAAAAGCCGGCAATCCGATGACAAAACGAAATTGAGGGAATTTATTTTTACAGAATATCTTTGCCAAGCTTGCCGTTGGTCAAAGAAAAACAAATAGCACCAGTATTCATATTCCAGAAATACGGTAGGGATGTGGTATTTTGTGGACTTGCCGTACCTGGTGATAGGCGAATGAATTCGCAGGGATGCGTTAGTTTCTGTTTGGGCGCAGAACAAGGAGGGGCGGTATCAGAACTATAAGTCTACATTCACCATACTTATTATCCCCCAAATCGATAGGCGATGGCTTGTGGATTTAGAAAATGACCATGGATACGAGAGCCAGTACGCGCCTAAGGCATGGCTGTGCTGGGTCGATAAAAATGAATATAAGCCATTGATAACAGAAAAACCCAATCCAATATCGAAAGGCAAACGAGCAGCTTCCCGCCCCGGTAGTCTGAGTATCAAATGTTGGAAACATTGATAAGTTATTTGCAGACCCGTATGCATTTGAAGCTTGTGCCTGTAAAGTTGCGCAAATTATGGATTCCAATATTATCAGACGTGAAGCAACGCGGCGTACTCAGATGGTGGTAGAGATGCCGCTGGAAAATACCGTGTAGGCACGATAGTGAATGGTATTGAACTGGAATTTGCATTAGAAGCTAAGCGATACAAAATAAGTAATGCGGTGGGTGTAAAAGAAACATCACGTTTAATTTCAAGAATCAAACATCGACAATTTGGGATTTTTGTGACCACATCATATGTTGGAGATCAAGCCTACAAAGAAATCATTGAAGATGAACATCCTATTGTGATTATTTCTGCAGGGATATTATTGAAATTCTGTATAATGGTATCTGCAGTGTGGAACTTTGAAAGATTGGCTAAGCACAAATTTTTGATTTTTTGGTGGTGTAAAATGGTGTTGGGATATAGTTAACCCGCAATATTAAAAGCGATAAATGATTCCTGCATGCTTATGAGCGGATAAGCTACAAATGAAAGCAGGTGAATCCATGAGACGAAATTTTGCCCAGATTTTAAAAAGATGCAAAGATAGATGTCAAGGTAGAATATCAAAAACTTTATGGAATGCTATATGATCGTAGTATTCAAGTGTCAAACACAAGCTGGATATCCGCTTACGATGAGTTCAGCACATTTTTTATTGCTTTTCATTTTAGAGGGACATGTCTTTCGTTAGATGAGTTTAATGATTTGCATGGATTTCATTTTGAAAAGATCCGACTAATTTCAATATTGACCATTTAATTTCGTTGTGCGAATATATTGAAAACCTACTTATGGCATACCAATGTGTTTCCCTTGAGTTATCCTTATGGATACGGGAATATGCCAACAAACCTTATTAATGTTCAATTCTATCTGCAGCAAATTAGTCAGGTGATTGAAAAGATCGGATATATGCAGGCGGAACAGAATGACCTTACTATTTTTGTGGAGAAAGACCCTGCTGCAATAGCTGTTGCTGAAAGTGAATTTATTCCAGAGAGCTTGTCGTATAGGCTGATTTCCTATAACCATTATTCGATGAAAGGAAATCTGGCAGAAAAGAAAACGACTTTGCTTGATCTTGCGAATTTGCTCGAACCGCAGAACAATCCTCGAAAGAATTGATAAAACATTTTGCCGTGACTTGTTCTATGCGTTCAACAACTTTCATATTCGCCACAATAATGCATCCTCAAAGCCCTAAATTTAAAAAAGCCAATAGGGGATTTGGCAAAAGAGCAATTGGAATTTTGGTATAGACGATTACCAAATGTGCCTTTTGCGATATTACGCTTAGGAGCACGCTGACCGGAAGAAGACTTTTGAAGCATTGAAGAGTGAAATCGAAAACAAAAACACCATGAGCATGTGAGTTGGCTGTTTCCTCAAGGGATGCGTTGCTTGGTAAAAGATAGCTGAAAAGCATAAGTACCCGTCAGAGGGTAATGGATGATGCCGTTCAGACTGTCATGAGCCAGTGCCGAGATGTGGGCGGACAACCCGTAAGTCAATAGCTCGCATTCTTAAGTGAAAGATTGCCTATGGACGCACGAAAGCGCTTAATTATCATAAAAGGAAAAGACCAGACGGACTCGGTTGCGAGCCTTTCAGTTCCATGACGGGAAGTGCGAGGTCGTCTATACCAGTGCGCTCAATAAGACATACAGCTTCAGAGCAGCAATGTGGAGATCCTGCCTCTGAAAAAGAAGAAAAATCGACCCTGCGCAGGTGATTGTCATCGCAAACGGGCAAGCCATCAGCGGAATTGGTGAGATTCTCGACTTCAGTGGGTATTGTCGTATTGTCCGCAACGGAAAGAGATTTATCGTTCTACAGGAGCGAAGTGCAGTTCCAGCAAAATTGCTTGGCAGACGGTAAAAATCAAGAAACATTCCAATATTTCAAGGAGACTGCCGCTGCAATCAGTCTGGTGGCGGAAAACGGTATCAACATTCTAAGCATGCAGTATGACAAGATCCAGCAGGTCAGCGAGGATACCGTGTTGGCAAGCTATCTTGCACCGCAGAAAGAAGTCAAATGCCCCAGATGCCGGAGGCAGTGATCTATCCGTTTGGCCTGAACCAGAGTCAAAAGCTGGCGGTAGAACGGGCGCTTTCCTCCAAAATCAGTATCATTCAGGGGCCACCGGGTACTGGAAAGACACAAACGATCCTGAATATCATCGCCAATGTTGTTCGCAGCGGAAAAACCGTGGCGGTTGTCTCCAACAACAATTCCGCAACGCGTAATGTTGTAGAAAAGCTGGAGAAGAAAAATTCTGCTTTTCTGACTGCGTTTCTCGGCAGCCTTGCCAACAAAGAGGGGTTTCTGGAGGCTCAGACCGGTGTCTATCCAAATATGAGCGATTGGGAGATGCCGCCGGAGGAGCAACAGCAATTAGACCAGGAAACGACTGCGCTTTCCAAAGAACTGAACGAAATGCTCAATGCTAAAAACCGCATTGCGGAAATTGAGCAGGAGTTCTTGCGGCTAAACCCGGAGCAGCATTATTTTGAGGAATATTACGCAAGTTACAGTGATGTGCCAATGGAGAGCCTGGACAAGCTGTCCTCGCAGAAGCTTCTTGCGCTTTGGATGGAATTTGAACAGCACGCAGAGCGTGAGACTCGCTTGGGCCTGTTGCAAAATATCTATCATGTTCCGATTCAACCGTAATGCGCTCAAATTGTTTATCCGCGTCCCAGAACAGGTCATTCCCTATTTGCAAAAACCAATTCTATTTCGTAAAGAGGCGGGAACTGGAGGCCGAAAAGCAGGAATTGCACCGAAAGCTGGAACACTACGCTTTCGATGCAAAGATGGACGAGCTCACTCAGAAGTCCCTGCGGCTGTTCCAAGCGGAGCTGGCAACACGGTATCACTGGCAGAATAATAGACGACGTTTTGAAATGAATGATTTCCGCTGGAATTCCGCAGAGTTTACCCGCGAGTACCCGGTGGTGCTCAGCACGACCTATTCCATTAAGGGGACGCTGAGCATTGAACATATCTATGATTACTTGATTGTGGATGAGGCCTCGCAGGTTGATCTGGCTACCGGGTACTGGCCTTCTCCTGTGCGCGGAATATCGTGATTGTTGGGGACTTGAAGCAGCTCCCCAATGTGCTGACGGAGGATGACATTCGTACCAGCGATGCCATTTGGCAAAAGTATTCCTTGGATGAGCGGTATCGCTTTTCTACCCACAGCCTGCTGTCCTCTGCATTGAAAATATGGCAGGACGCACCTGTTACGCTGCTGCGGGGAACACTACCGTTGCCACCCAAAATCATCAACTTCTGCAACCAGAAGTTCTACCACGGGCAACTGATCGTTATGACGAAGGATCATGATGAGCCGGATGTATTGACCATGTACCGGACAACTGCCGGCAACCACGCCCGTGGACATCTCAATCAGCGCCAGATCGACGTCATTCAGCAGGAGGTACTTCCGCGGCTGCATCAGCAAAATTTCCAGAGCATTGGTATTATCACACCATATCGGGATCAGGTGACAGCCATCCGCAAGCAGTTGGGAGATACTTATGAGGTGGACACCGTCCACAAGTTTCAGGGGCGGGAGCAGGATGCAATCATTCTGACTTCGGTCGACAATGTCATCACAGATTTTGTGGATGATCCCCATATGCTGAATGCTATGGTCTTTGTAAATACAACAATTTCGAGATCATATCAGATCTATTCTGTATTCGATATGCTCTATCAGGTTATGCCGAGCAGCGCAGAGAATATCTGCAAAAGCATAAGCGGGTGTCTGAGTACGATTCTGAGAACCTAATGCACTCGGTAATTCAAGAGATATTGTCCGATGAGCCTTTTTCCTCTATCGGCTGTGCGGTGCATTTTTCTCTTGCCACGCTGGTGAAGGATTATGCGCCACTGACAGAGGAAGAACGCAAATATGCCCGCAATCCGCTGACACATGTGGATTTTTCTACTGTTCAATCAAATGGATAAGCAACCTGTTCTGGCGATCGAAGTAGACGGCGGATCTCATAAATCCGGGAGCAAGCAGGCGGCACGGGACGCGAAAAAGAACTCCATTCTGGAGAAGTGCGCCGTCCCGCTGCTGCGCCTCCGCACAGATGGCAGCGGGGAAAAGAGAAAATCAGGAATGCGCTAAAGAGGGAATTGATTATGCCGAGAATTATCAGGAATGCGATCAGATGCAAAAAATGTGGAGAAGTCATCGAAAGCAAAACCGTCCATGATTTCAAGTTTTGCAGCTGCGGCTCCTGCGCCGTGGACGGCGGCCACGATTACCTTCGCAGATGCGGAAATCTTGAGGATTGGGAAGAACTGTCTGAAGCGGAGAAGGTGGAGGACAAGTGCGTTGACTTGATCCTGGGTGAGCTTGGGAATTGGGGTGATAGGATGTCTCTTAAAATTCAGCTTTTTGAAAACCAGCGTATTCGCACGGCGTGGGATGAAGAAAAGGAAGAATGGTACTTCTCGATTATTGATGTGGTTGGCGTACTGACGGACAGCGTTGATCCCACGGCGTATTGGCGCAAACTCAAACAACGGTTGAAAGCCGAGGGGGCAAATGAAACCGTGACAAAATCGTCACGGTTTGAAAATGACGGCTCATGATGGAAAACGCCTGACCGATGTGGCCGACACCGAACAGCTTTTGCGTATCATCCAGTCCATCCCGTCCCCGAAAGCTGAACCGTTCAAGGCATGGCTGGCAATGGTGGGCAAGGAACGCATCGAAGAAACCATCGACCCGGAGCAAGCTATTGACCGTGCGCTTGATACCTATTTGAAGAAAGGCTACTCCGAAGAATGGATTCACCAGCGGCTGCAAGCCATCCAAGTCCGCAACGAACTAACGGACGAATGGAAGAAGCGCGGAGTGCAAAAGGGCAAGGAGTACGCTATCCTGACCGACGAAATCTCCCGTGCATGGTCCGGGATGTCCACCCGCCAGTACAAAAACCTGAAAGGCTTTGAAAAAAGGAAAGCCTCCGTGATAACATGACCACACTGGAGTTGGTGCTGAATATGCTGGCGGAGGCGACCACCACGGAAATTTCCAAACAAAAGCACCGGCAACCCTTTCAGAAAACATCGACGTGGCCCGTGCCGGTGGCAAGGTGGCTGGCGACGCACGGAAGGCCATTGAGACGCAGACCGGCGTTCCCGTCATCACTTCCAAGAACGCCGCGCAGCTCAGCGAAGTGGTTAAAAATCTGCTGGAAGATGCGGGAAATAAAGAAAAATGGCATTCAGACCCTACATGGGGCGGGTTAAAATCTGCCTCGCTATAGACAAAGAGAACCGTGTGCTGACCTTGCGGTCAGCACACGGTTTTTCATTTGGATTCCTTCAGCCAGGTTTCAGTTCCTTCTGAGAGATCAGCCCCTGCTCACATTTATCCTTTTCCGCTCTGGCACGTTCGCTCCAATCGTAAAACTGCTGGTCGGTGATCCGTCCGGCCTTGATCCACGCGAAGCGCCGTTTGTATTCCTTGCGGTAAGCCTTGAAAGCGTCATTGCTTGCCTGCCGGAGCGTCCACTGCTTCAGAGCGCCGATGTCGCGGCAGCGCTGCTGACCTTGTGGGAACGGGCCGCTCGCAATACTCCGCGCTGACCCGGCCGGTCTGGGGGAACCAGCGGCCGCAGTTCTTGCAGCGCCGCACTGTGATGTTCCGCTCCACGCAGCTCCGTAGAGAGTAGTCGATCATGTCCCGAATGCTGGAGGAATACAGCACCGGCGAACACCGCCCCGGCTCCACTGGCTCAAAGCTGAGGGGATGGGGTGGAAACAAAACAGGTCGGGATCTTTCGGAGAGTCGTGAAAGTAATTTTTTGCCGCCTGCGCCTGCGGCTCCCTGCCTGCGCTGTCTACATCAGCACCAACTCAAAAAAGCGTTGGATCTGCTGCTGATACAGCGGAAGCTGCTCGGGAAGCTGCCGCAGCTCGTCCAGTATCTGCGCATCCTCCGCACTGCCTCGGTCATTTTGAACGTACATCGCTGACTGGCGGTAGCGGCAGTGAACATAGAGAAGTCGAAAATAAATGTGTATGGAGGCTAACCTCCACAGTTTTCTCTTGAAATTCTCAAGTGCGTCCCTGTCATCCTCTGCGATAAACCGGCTCCAGTTATCAGTGATGCTTTGCAGTATCGGCGTCACTTCCGCACAGTCAGTTCCTGAAAGGCAAGCAGGCTTTCAGAAAGGGAACTCTTCGGACGTCCGGAACATGCCTTGCGTACCAAGGGAATCATACTGGAAAATGCTCTCTGCCCTCAATGTACATTTTTTGGCATACCATCAGATCACCTCCTGTTTTAGACAATTTAATATAAAATACAAACAGTCTTGACAGATTTTTTTCATTTCTGTCTAAGATCACGGAAAGACTGTCAAAAGTAATTTCAACAGTTAGTCTAACATGAGAGCTGCGGATTGTCAATGAAAAAGACGGTCACTCCGAAAAGCACCTCGACAACTGAATACCCATCACCGGAGATGATACATGCCGGAGAAGTAACGCCAGGACGCCGCGGTAAAGCGGTCGAGCGTGCCAGGGCAGATGAAAACGCCGTGCGGGTCAAACAAGGCCGCAGGGCAGGAACGGGTACGGTGCGTGGCAGAAGATCGTTAAGAAAGGGGGGATCGGTATCTATCGTTCCTGCAAAAAGGAAAACCGCTGAACTGTTGCAGCAGTCCAGCGGCGCGCCGCGTTTCGGAAAACGCAGACTCCATCTGCAAACAGTTTAACAGAGGGACCTCCGAAACGCAAGTAATTTTTCTCTGAATTCTATTGGAGGTAACGATCTTGAAAATATCAACCTATCACAGCTACGATGAATTGCCGCTGTTCCTCAACGCGGAGCTGGTGGCAAAGGTGCTGGGCGTGTCCATCTCCAGTGCCTACGAGCTGATGCACGAAGAAGTATTCCCGGCCGTGCGTATCGGCAGTCGGTTCGTGGTGCCCAAGGATAAATTCCGGCAGTGGGTGGAGCGGCAGACTGGAGGTGCCAGATGAGAACTTGGACAAAGCGCGACCCGGTCAAGAACTATTTTCCTCTGCCTAATGAGATCTATCAGCTGGGTCTGTCTCACGGTGCAATCGCTGTCTACGGTTACCTGCTCCGCATCGAAGACCGCAGAACCTACCAATGCCATCCCAGCTATGCCACCATCGGCAAGGCGGTGGGTATGAGCAACAACACCGTGCGAAAATATGTGCAGGAGTTGGAGGAACGCGGACTCATCCGCACGGAGCGCACCAGCATCATCACGAGGGACGGGCGCAAGCAAAACGGAAGTCTTCTCTACACGATCCTGCCGATCCAGTTTTCCATTGACCAGTTTTATCAGCGGCAGATGGATGCTG
>VOFB01004024.1_pt1 | contig 29398 bp, 38 predicted proteins | sample 5384141 | NCBI WGS metagenome assembly VOFB01 (sample SAMN12384721, study PRJNA508395) | human gut metagenome | isolation source: healthy gut A | host: Homo sapiens | reverse complement strand
GCAATCGTACGGTGAGAGTGGAAGAAGTCACGATATTGAACCAGAGCACGGCTTCACGTTTTTTCAGCCGTGATTATTGGGGGAGTGGTGATGGCAACCGGACACCTCGGCAACAGCGATGCGACAGCTTTGAACCGCGATATCGCCAATGGTTCTCCGATAAACGACACACCTTATGTGCACTACGTGATGGAAAACGATGGCTCTGAAGCCCCGACAGAAATACAGGTCAGAGCAACTTTGCTTGAAACGGACACGTATGAGGCGGAAACAAAAATATTCACCGCCGTAATTAACCGGAACGGTCTGGACAGAGGATATAATCACAACTACGTTAAACGCAACTATGTATATCGCCTGAATGTCACCTTCGGAGATACCAGCTTCGACGGCAACCACGAAAAAGATCCCAATATACCGATTCCGCCACGGCCGACTACCGGAGACCTGGATGTACAAGTCGAAGTGGTCAATTGGGGACAAGTGAGCCAGGATGTTGAAATCTGATGATGGCAACACATAGGGTAAATATTTAAAATAGAACAAATTAAACGTATTATAATTATGAAATTAAGAAATTTATTTTTAGCCTCTTTGGCAGTTTGCACAATGGCATCCTGCTCAAAAGACGATGACGGAATATCCGGCCCGCAGGAGGTAGACGCTTATCTCTTTTCGCCTCACACAACCGATGCCATGACGAAGGCATCGACCGAAGGTGATGATGATGCCGGCAACGGCAAAGAAGCCAAGATCCAGTCTTTGACGGCTTATGTCTTTGACGAAGCCGGAAAGTATGTGATCAGTAAGCATGTCAGTTTGAATGGTTCCGGTACGGTAGGTGAGGACTATAATGTTACTGGAGAAGGCGAAAATCAGTCCATCACCTCAATCAAGGCTATCCATGTGAAAGTGGCAAAACCGACTACAGAAGGGGAAATTCTTCTACAACCTTTAAAGTTGTTTTGTTGGCCAATACGGAGCATTATAATGATGTTACCAAGTTAGTGGATTTGGAGGGAAAGACAACGAAAGACATCAGATCATTAAATGCTGTAGGAGTAGGAAAATCTTATTTGCCAATGCACAGTCCAGAGTTGACTGTTGGAGGTTTAAAGCCTTCTTCCGACACGGAACATTTCATAAATTGGTATAATGGTGCTTCTTCTTGTACACCGGAAAAAGTAACAGCAAAGGACGATCATACAGGAAGTATTCCAGCTGCAGGTGCGACTAAAGTAATAATGACTCGCTCCATCGCGCGTGTGCAATTGGTTTCTTTGAAGGCTGACTTCAGCGCATTGGAATCTGATGGTAAAACGATAAGATTTGATGTTACGTCTGTGTTCTTGGCCAATGTCCGTGCTAACGCATCGGTTATGGGCGAAGAAAATACGGGAGCCGGTTTCTACAGAGGAGCCCCTGAATCGTTTGATGAACATCAGTTTTTGATTGCATTGAATAGTACTGTAGATGAAGCATTGGTGGCTACATATTCCGACAGGTCATTGACTACGGCTGGAAACGCTTTGACAGGATGGGATTTTGACAAATATATCAATGCAAATAGCCCGGAAAGCATTATGGGTATTCCATTCACTGCTAATGGTGATGGGTCTTATTCAAAAGAAGAGGGTGGCGCTTACCAGACCCGTTTGATTATTGCCGGCAACTATTATGATGGGAATCAAAGTAAAGGAACAAGATACTTCCATATCCCTTTGAAGTTGGTTGGTGATGCCGGTAATGTTGCAAGCAACAAGTTTTTCAAGGTCTCGGCAACTATCACCGGTGAAGGTAGCCCGAATCCGGATGAAATCTTGGAAAATGCTTGTATCAATTTCAGTATAGAAGTGGCACCGTGGAATGTGGTCGAGCAAACAGAAGATGATACGAATTAATAAAATCATTGATTCACAATAACCAAAGGGACGTTTTCAAAACGCCCCTTATTTTTGTCTATTAAAAAGCTTATCGTTTCTATCGCAATTAAAGGGTGTACCTCTCAATTTGCCTTTTGGTATTTTACCACTTAATCTTGAAAGTTTCGCCTATCGCCTCCTGTCGGCATTCCCTGTACATTTGCACCGTAAGTCAAATGAGAAAATACATAGGATTATGAAAATTAAGAATATATTTTTTCGCAGCAATATTGGTTCTTGCCGGTTTTTCCTGCTCCATGGAAGATGATGCTATCATGAATGATGTAGAAAGGGTATTGAAGAAGCCACGGAAGCTTATACAGTATTGGACTTCGGTGTCGCTTTTAATGAAATGGCTACAAAAGCTTCAACAACTGTTGTTCCCGGTGAAGACAGACCTGCAACAGGTGATGAGAACAATGACGAAAAAAAAAGATATCTGAAGTATCTGTATTCTTATTGGAAGATGGAAAGGTAATAGGTATTTTAATCCCCCAAAATAGGAATCAGGTAAGTTCTAATGGTGATGGTTCTATCACTTTGAAGGATCTGAAGTTTGTGACGAAGTACAAAACTAATCGTACATTGGAGGCCCATGTTGTTATAAATGGTAATCAATTTTTGAAAAATATCAATATTGGAGATGCACAAAAGTGCTTTGAATCAACAAATATCCGGATGTCTTTCTGCGGATCAACTAATCAAATATGGTTCTACGCGCATTGTTTTTGGAAAAGATATAACTAATTCTTATTCATCTCCGTCTGTTGCGGAAAATAATCCTACGACCATTCTTGTGAAGGTATCCCATGTGGCTGCACGACTTGACTTCTCTCAGTTTGATGTGACACTTAAAGGTTTTAAAGGGAATCCGACTGTTGTTTTTTGATGAAGCTAAATTCGTGAACTTGCAACAAAATGGCAAGATTGTTGAAGGGGATGCGAGTGTCAATGTTAAAGATGGCGCTTTTTTGAACCGTAGTAACCGAATTGGAACGAGATGGACTGACATGGGAACAGCCTATGGCTATGCTAACCAATATAGACAAGATTCTGAAATGAATACAGCCTTGTATGTGAAGTTCACAGTTGACGGCAGAACATTTGAGAAAACATACCCGATCAATCCGGCTGGTATAACGAAGGAAGTCGATCATAACGGTATCAAAGGCGGCTACCTTTACGACATAAAAAGTGCGTTGGACGATCACTCCGGACTGGGGAGATTCCACAATCGAATTCTATACGAGAGACTGGGTTCATAATTCCATCCCGGAAATTGTATTGTGATTAAATAGGAGAGTATAAAAATGAAAGTATCGACAGGTAAAATACACACAATTATGAAAACGAAAAATATATTCCTGACAGCTATATCTGCATTGTTCATCTTTGCAGCATGTACTGAAGAAAAAAATAATGGACGAGCCGGGCGTTTCCGGCAAAGGCGATCTCGTCATCGAACTATCCCCCTCTTCCGTCATCACAAAAGCTGCTGCGGAAGATAAAGGATATGTGTATGCGACAGAGGAAGAATTGAATGTAGAGGATTGCTGGATATTCGTGTTTGGTGAAGATAAAAAATATATTACGTCTCAGTATTTTTCTGGCGATGCTTTATCGGAAACTGAGAATGAATATGTAGATACCCCCGCTCCAAATGGAGGTAGCCAGACGTATAAAAAAGGATATACAATCACTTTAACCGGTTTGGATTATGGCACTTATGACTTTTGGGTCGTAGCCAATCCGACAGAGGCTAATGAAGCTTATAAATCTTGTCAATCTCTGGATGCATTGAAGGAGATTATTGAAGGTGGCGATTCATATCAAACTGCATTTGCAGAGAAAGCTAACCAGTTGGTGAAAGTCGGTAACAAATCCGCAACATTTAACTTGACGACTGTCGCTTCTCCAATCCAGATCCCGTTAACACAGTTGGCTGCACGGGTGGAACTGAAAGTGCGGGTGGATATTCCGAGACAATTGAAAGGTGGAGAATATGTGTATGAGGGTTTCCCCTAATGCAAATGGAGTACTTACTAATGCAGAAATTGATAAATTGACAGGGGCGCATATACGTAACGAGGATGTAATTAATAGCGACTTGCAACGAAAAGATGGCAATGACAACTATCTTTATACTTATTTTGGACATCCTGTAACAATTTCTGGTGGCTCAAAAGTAAAAGCTATTAGGGTTGATAACGCATTGAAGGTTACTAAGCAGACTATGTATAGTGGTTATTTATTGGATAACATAAAGCTGACAGTAGATAATATACGTATCAAAAAAGTGAATTGGACCCTTTTATCTGTAGTAGTTGACCAACAACTTGGTAGTAGTGTGTTTAATCCGTTGGCAGATGAGATCAGTACAACTTATTTGTTTAAATTTTATACATATACCAAAAATGATTTGACAATAAGTTTGTCAGGTGAGCTTCAGAAGGCTGAGTATTCGGTTTCGCAAATGGGAACATTAGATAATGCGATGTTTGTGAATGATAAAGACCTTGCGTTAGTTAAGAAAATTAATAAGGGTGACGTCGAGGATGGTGAAGTTTTGACATTTGCTGGAGGAGGTGGATGGGGAAATGCTGCTACAGGCGTATTGCTCTGTAATCAAGATACTTGGACAGCAGTAGATGAGGAGATTACAGGTGAGCCTGTACTTGAAGGTGAACCTAAAGCGTATTCCTCCGGCAGCGTAACCCTGAAACCCGAAGGCGGTTTTCAAGTCGGCAATATGTATGAAGCATCTGCATTGATACAGAGTGTTCCGGCTACAGGCTCTTTAAATATAGTGATAGAAAATATTCAGTCTGGAGGCGAGATCAATTTCGGCTTCAATTAATTACCAAAGCGATTATTAGTCTTTCAAGCTATGCCGAAACAGCTTTGTTCCCGCGCCAAGCGTGGAGACAAGGCTGTTTCGGCATAGCCCTTGAATTTGATAGGGGGTGCCAATATCGGTATCCCCCGTTTTTCAGCAGTTTAAACCTCTATCTCCCCGCAAACTATCCCGAATCTTCCCACAAACTAACTCAAACCATGCCATAAACTAATTCATAGCATATTACATACTCGATAGATAGTACGACATAACACCGATAGGTAGTACTACCTATTAGCAATTCATAGTACTACCTATACCTTATACATAGTACTACCTATCCCAACTTTCCTGTATGTCCCGGATTAGTTTATGGTATGGTTCGAGTTAGTTTCCGGTATGTTTTGTATTAGTTTGTGCATAAAATAATTGAAAACATAGAATATCCGAAATATAAACCTTACCTTGCAGGAAATTTAAAAACTAATGCTAATATGAAAATAACGCAACTTCGCGGGGACCTGGCGGCTTTCCGTAACCTTGAACTAAGCATTGTCTTGAACGCCATGAAAACGGAAAATAGCCGGAAGCCGGTGACCACCTTGCGGCAGAACATTCCTTATCTGACTCCCGGGATAAAAAGCCTTGCAGCAGAAAAGATACCTGTAGTTTTGTTTGGCGTTACGCTGAAGCGGGATGATGAGAGGATCGGTGTGGCCACCTATGCAGGATTGGTGCTGCTCAGTATCGGCAACCTGATCGATTATGCGGAGGCGGCTGCCATACGGGACCGGGCAGCGGGATTTCCGCAGACACTCGCTTCGTTTGTGGATCGAGCGGACGGAGCGTTAAAATCGTGGTTCCTTTTTACCTTGTCGGACGGTTCGCTGCCAAAGACGGAAAGGCATATGCGCCTTTTTCACGCCCATGCCTGCCTTCGTGCAGGACGCTATTACGAAGCACAGCTCCAGTTGCCCGTCGAATGGAAAGAAGAAGGATGCCCGACGCCGGAACAAGGATGCCGTGTGTCGTATGATCCCGACCTGTATTATAATCCGGATGCCTTGCCGATCCGCCTGGAACAACCTTTGCAGATGCCTGCTCCTGTGACGACACGCGGGCACACGATGCCGAGACGGACCCTCTGTTGCGCATGGCGCCCGGCTATGAACGCTACAAACGCATATCGCTCCTTTATGAAACCAGCCTTACCGACACCTTTCGGCAGGTCGGGCCGGAAGACGGTGGCGATGAAGGACGGAAAAAGTTCATCGTGCATCTGGCGCGTAAATGCCGGCAATCCGCCATCCCGGAGGAAGATGCCGTCCGTTTTGCCCTGATACACCCGTTCGGCAGGGAGCAGGAGATGGAGTTGAGGGCGACGTTCGGGAACGTCTACAGGAAAGAAAAACATTGCAGCGTACGGCCCTGTATGCCCCGGCGGATGCTGGTGGCGATGCAGATGGAAGAGTTTATGACAAGGCGTTATGAGTTGAGGTTCAACCGGATGAAGGGATGCAAGAGTATCGCGAACGACATTCGCTGTTTACGGACTATCGCCCGGTGACGGCCGAGGCGGTTAAAAGCATCTGTTTCGAGGCGCAGTTGGAAGGGATATCGGCAATCGAATATGACGTGCAGCGTTACGTGGACTCCCGGCGTGTTTCCCATTACTGGCCGATCGAGGAGTTCCTTTTCGATCTGCCGCATTGGGACGGGCAGGACCGCATCCGTGCCCTTGCCGATTGTGTGCCATGCGAAAACAAGGAGTGGAGGGATTTCTTTTATATTTGGTTCCTCAGTATGGTGGCACACTGGTTGCAGATGGACAGGGAACATGCCAATAGCACGTCACCCCTGTTGGTCGGGCCGCAGGGTTGCCGCAAGAGTTCTTTTTGCCAGAGTCTTTTGCCGCCCGAATTGCGACCTTACTATGTCGATGGGATCGACTTGGGAAGCCGGAAGGATGCGGAGATGGCGTTGAACCGTTTCGCGCTGATCAACCTGGATGAGTTCGACTCGATACCCGCTTCCCGTCAGCCTTATTTGAAAAACCTGCTTCAGAAGGCGAAAGTGACGTTGCGCAAGCCTTATGGCGAGAGCATGGAGGAGATGAGGCGGTTCGCTTCGTTTATCGCAACCTCCAATACGTTCTCTTTGCTGACCGATACCACCGGCAGCCGCCGTTTTATCGGGGTGGAGGTGAAGGGGATGATCCGATAGAACCCATCGATTATCCTCAACTCTACGCCCAGGCGGTCAGTGCCTTGAGGGAAGGTGAACGCTATTGGTTTACCCCGGAAGAGGAGGTGCTTTTGAACCGGAATAACCGGATGTTCGAAAAGCGGCCTTTGCTGGAAGAGTTGTTCCTCCATTATTTCCGTATTCCGAGGAAGAGGAGGTTTGTGAGCCGTTGTCAGCACCCGAAATATTGATGACAATCAGCAAACAGAGCAAAATAGACCTTACGGAAACAAAGCTGAGGTTGTTCGGACAATTAATGCAAAAATATAATGTACGGAAGAAGATGAAAAAAAAAGACCGGAAATACTATTATGTCATACCGAAACAGAAGAACCGGGTGCCGATGCCGGTCGGTGAGTACATCGACATCTGTATCGACACCAACATCGACACCTGATAATAGATAAATAATCAGGTGGTTGGGTTGAAAGGTGTCGATGTGTAGCATGATAATCATTTATAAAAATAATATAGTATGAGTATACAATACAGATTTGTCCCCATTTATGATAACCTGAATGAGGACAGCGAGAAAGTAACGGGTTTTTATCCCAAAGTAGTCAGCCGTGGCACAATAAACAAAGAGCGGATGTTTGAAGAAATATCGCACGGTTCGTCTTCCCTCCGTTCGGAACTGGCACGTTCGTGGATGCTGATGGAAGACTATATTATAGATCGGTTGAAAGATGGTTACGATGTCTGCCTGAACGATTTTTGCACTTTCGGTATCTCCGCCAAATACCGTCGTGTAGACCGCATCAACGAAATCCGAGCCGAATCCATTTTCGTAAAGGGCATGCATGTCCGCACTTCGGAGGTCGTCAATAAAAAACTCAAATGGGCGCGTTTCGAGAGGGAGTCGGAGAAATGAATCGATATGATAATATTTCCGTGTGTTAATCGGTATTTCTATCGTCTTGTCCTTTTTTCGTCGGTATTTATATCACGCGGTCCGTTCTTGGTAGCTTTGCCCGTGAAACTTGAAACGAGCACCAACCGCGCGTGGTAAAGACTTATTCTATTTTTGTGTCGGGATAAACTGTATTATCCCCTTTGCTGTTTAACATGGATAGAAAAACGAAAGATAATTAAAAAATGAAGTGTATGAAAAAGTACTTTTCCTCTTTTTGCTTCTGGTCGGCATGACGAATGTCTATGGGCAGAAGTTTGCGGTAAAGTCAAACTTGCTGTACGACGCGACTGCAACGATCAACCTCGGTGTTGAAATGGAATTGAGCAAGAAGTGGACACTGGACTTGTCCGGTAACTACAACGGATGGAAGTTTGGCGACGACATGCGTTGGAAACATTGGATGGTTCAGCCGGAAGCGCGTTATTGGCTATGTGAGAAGTTTAACGGCCATTTTCTCGGAGTGCATGCCCATTATGCCGATTATAATGTCGGCGGGATCAAATTCCTGAGTAAAAATATGGAGAATTATCGTTATCAGGGCAACCTCTACGGAGCCGGCTTGTCCTATGGTTACCAATGGCTGCTGAGCAACCGTTGGAGCATGGAGGCTGTGATCGGTGTCGGATGGGCGCATCTGGACTATGATAAATATCCGTGCGCATCGTGCGGTACGGTTCAGAAGAGCGAAACGAAAGACTATTTCGAGTGACGAAGGCTGCTCTTTCTATTATTTACTTTATTAAATAATCGGAGCGATGAAGAAAACAATGAAAAATATATATGGCAGCAGCTTTGCTGGCTGTCGTTTCGCCGGCTATCCTGGCTCAGGCCCCGGTAAAAGTGGTTTGTAACGAACTGAAACAAAAAGGGAACGAATTGGTGATCGACGCCGTGATCACGGTCGACGGCAGCCGGATCAAATCTCGCGAGAACCTCTCCCGACACCGGTCTTGGAATCGGCTTCGCAGAAGGAAGGGCTGCCTTCCATCCTGCTGAACGGACGGATCAGTCAGAAAGTGTATGACCGCGAGATCGCTTTGAACAACTTGCAGGATGAACCCCGCTTTTTGGTCGTGCAGGCCGGAAAGAGCGAAAGCGTCATCAACTATAAGACGGTAATCCCGTTTGAGCCGTGGATGAAAGACGCTCGCTTCGTGCTGATCCCGAACATGTGCGGTTGTGGAAAAGAGGAACAGGGTGCTCCGCTCGTGATGGCCGACAAGGTCCTGACCCGTCCCGACAAGCGGTATGAGGTGCAGCCTACCCTGGCTTATATCTCTCCGGAAGCAGAAACGGTAAAACATCGTGCCGAGGTGGGGACTGCTTATCTGGACTTCCAGGTGGGAAAATATGCGATCCTGCCGGATTTCCGTAACAATGCGCTGGAACTGGCGAAGATCGACAATACGATCAGTACGGTTGTAAACGATAAGAACATCACGCTTGAAGGCATTATCCTGAAAGGTTTTGCGTCGCCCGAAGGCAGCTACAAGTCCAATACGGTCCTGGCCGGCAATCGTGTGAAAGCGCTTGCCGAATATATACGGAAGAAACACGACTTCAAACCGGAACTGTTTACGTTAGATAACGGTTCAGAAGATTGGGAAGGTTTGAAAGCGAAAGTCGAAGCTGACCGGAGCGTTCCTTCGCGTGAGGCTGTGCTGGCTATCATCAACAGCAATGACGAGCCGGACAAGAAAGACGCCAGGCTGGCTGCTTTGGACGGAGGGGCTCCTTACCGTTATGTATTGAAGAATATCTATCCTTCGTTGCGCCGTTCCGATTACCGTGTCGCTTATCAGGTGCGTTTCTTTACGGTCGAAGAAGGACGCGAGATTATCAAGATGCGTCCGCAGCAGTTGAGTTTGAGCGAAATGTTCGCGGTGGCCAACAGCTACGAGATCGGAAGCAAGGAATATAATGAAGTGTTCGAGATTGCGGTCCGCATGTACAGCGACGATCCTGTCGCCAATCTGAACGCCGCCAATATCGCATTGTCGAAGAACGATCTGGATGCGGCCCGTACTTATCTGGCTAAGGCTGGCAATAGCCCCGAAGCCATCCATGCGCATGGTGTCCTGAACCTGCTGGATGGGAATTTGGATGAGGCAGGAAAACTGCTGGAACAGGCAAAAGCTGCCGGTGTGAAGGAAGCAGCGGCCAATTTGGACGAGTTGCGTAAGAAAGAGGCCGATAATCAGCTCTTTGATAGCTTTGAGTAGTAAGATTGAGACTTTACAGTGCAACCTTTGCGGCATTAACCCATATCTTTGTAATATAGAGTTTGCATATAGGAGATTGAGAATTTAAATTATTAAGATTATGGAACGTATAGTGGATGTCGAAAAGGTTCTGATGAACGAGATAGACAACCTGCATGGTGTCTACTTATATCTCGAAGGCGATTCATGGTGCGCGTATGAACGTTCTGCTTATTATCTGGCCAAGTTGAATGTGCCGGTGATACTACAGAAAGAAGTAATCCGCGAGGGGTACGATGTGGTTTTTGTTGAAAGCACTGTTTGCAGTGGATGACATGTGTTTGCCACTGGCTCCTAAAATGGAGTTGAAGAGGGTGGCGGATGACAAGTTGCAGTTCCACATGTATGACGATATTGATGGTTTTCCCGAATGGAAAGCTTCTCAATTGAATAAGCTGCCTGCGTGACAGGTTGTTGAATAGCATTTTTATTAAACAGCCGTGAGGCTTGAATAAATACTAAGTTGTAAAATTGAGGGTGTATTTTGTCCCGAAGGCTGATCGAAAGATCCCCTTCGGGACTTTTTATTATAAGAATATTTGAAACATACAAATGATGATTTACATCTGCCAAAATTGAACTACATTATTTGGAGGGTGCGGTAAACTATGATCCGGGCATCCGCTGAGAGGGTGACGGTGAAGTTGTTACCGGTTGCCTCGTTTAACGTGCCTTGCCACCAGGCTGTCAGCCGGCGGTTGCGGATGGGCCAGCGCAGCCCGGTGGTGGAAATCGTGCCGGAAGGGGCGAGCGAGAAAAGGGACACTTGGGTTCCGGGTTTACTTTCCAGTGTTGTCGTTTGAAGGATAGGAGTGAAGATCCCATAGTCTGAAAGCATCTCTATCCGTTGGAACAGCGGGGCGTAGTCCATCAGCAACGAGATATTGCCTAACGTATGGTCTTCGCGCAGCCCGGTAGCCCCTAATATCAGAACTTCCTGCTGCCCGGACCGGTGGGCGAAGCGGACGGATTTCGTCAGGTCGTTTATTTCCTGGTCTTCTACGATATGGATGCGGTCGGCATACTGTTCACGAAAACGGGATGGGATACTGTCGAGGTCTCCGACAATCGCTGTCGGAGTGATGCCTGCTTTATCCAACGCCTCGACGGCTCCGTCACAAGCGATGACGACGGAGGCTTGATGCAGAAGATGAAGTGGTAAAGCTGTTTGTGGAAAACGGCCGTTTGCCATGACTACGCAATTATAAGGTGCTATCATTTGTTCTTATTCCTTTCTTTTTTCCAAGTGTATAATCCGGCTGCCGCCAGTATGGCGTAGCAAATATAGAGAAACATTGTGGGATAGAGCCCACGCAGGTAATAAAGATAGACGGATACGCAGTTGACGACGATCCAGAAGATCCAGTGCTCGACGATCCGGCGTGCCAGCATCCAGGTGGCAACGATTCCGACGGCGGTGGTAAAAGCATCGCCTGCCGGTATCGGCGAATCGGTGAAATAATGCAGGACATAATAGAGTAACGCAAACAGGGCGACGATGGAAAAGCTGATCCCGGCAAAAAGACGGAGTGTCATATTGCGGTAGAGGATTACCTCCTGAGGAGCTGTCTCTATGTCTTCCGCTGTTTGTTCTTGCCTGCCCTTGCTGCGTGTCCATTGCCAGAAACCGTATATGCTGATGGCTACATAATAGATGTTCAATCCCATATCCGCATATATCTTTGAAAAGAAAAAGACAAAAACATAGACAAGGGAAGTCAGGAAGCCGACAACCCACATGGCACGATGCTGCCTTATCTCCAGAAAAGAGATAAAGCAGGCCGGTCAGTACTCCGAAATATTCCAGTAATTGTTCCATCATTTAGAATTTGAATGTTACCCGTGCCATTGCGTTTGTTCCCGCCTGGGTGAAATAGCCGTCTTCTTTGTAACGTTCGCCGTCGACCATTGCCGAGTATACCCATGCATTGGTTTCATATTGCTCGTTGAACAAATTGTTGATCGTGACATCGAGGGCGATCTCCTTCATAAACTTCGGTTTGAAAACGTAGCCGACACGCAGGTTGCTGACGAAATAGGGATCGATGGAACGGTCTTTGCAAGAGGTGTTGTCGATATACTGGCGGCCGACAAACTGGGAGTTGAAACTTGCGCTGAATTGTTTCCAGTTGAAATTGAACATGCTGTTGGCGATGATGTCTGGCGAAAAGGCGATGTCGGTCGTCCCTAAGTCGTTGTGGTCCTCGCGTAGGAAGTTCCAGTCGGCATCGTAAACCTCGATGCTTTCGGTGAAGTTCTTGATCTTGTTCCGGCTGAGTGTCAGGTTTCCGCTCCAGTCCAGCCAGCGGGCGATTTCCACGCCTCCCGTGAGTTCTATTCCCATCCGGTAGCTGTCTTTGATATTGGAAGTGAGGGCTTCGCCGATTTCGCTGATCTTGCCGGTCAGGATCAGCTGGTTGCTGTAATCCATGAAGTAAAGATTGGCGCCGACATGGAAACGGGAGTTTCCGAAACCGTAACCCGCTTCATAGTCGTAGAGCGTCTCGTGCTGCGGGCGTTCGTCCCGGCCGGCCTCGGTGAAGTTGTCCCGGTTCGGTTCGCGGTTGGCTACCGAGAACGAGACGAACGCGTTGTGGCCGTCCTTCTGGAAGTTAATGCCCGCCTTGGGGTTGAAGAAGTTCCAGTGCTTGTCGACATTCATGTGGTCGCCGGCTTTGTCGTCGCTGCCTTCGATCGTGTAGTGGATGCCCCGGTACTGCATGTCCAGATAACCGTTCAAGTTGGGATGGAACTGGTAATTGGCTTTGGCGTACATATTGTAATCCAGCTTGTCACCCGTGTTACGGTAATATTCGTAGTCCGGTTCGGGAAGGTTGTTCGATTGTTTCGCCCACATGACACGCCCGAAGTGGTCGCCGTCGTAACGGTTGATGGCGGCTCCGGCTGAGAATTGCAAACGCTCTCCCCGATAGTTGGCGCTGTAGATCGCTCCGTAGAAGTCGTTTTCCAGCCACTTGCGGCGGACGAGGTCCGTCTTGGCGATGGTGTCTCCCTGGCTGTCGATATATGGGGGCAGTTTGTAGTCCTTGACTTTGGCTCCTCCTTTATAATCTTCATAATAGCCTGCCCCATGTGTGTAATGGAGTGTCAGGTTCATGTTCCACAGATCGCTCAGGCGCTGGCTGGCTGTCAGGTGGTAGTTCTGCTGCCGGTAATTGTCTGTTTGGTTCTTGTAATATTTGGTGACCCCGTCTTCTTTATATTCCCCGCAAGGGTTGTAGGTGCGGTCTGAATCCAGCAGATAGGAAGGAACGCCGGTCCATGCCTGGTAGGTCTTCTCGATGCTGCCGAAAGTTTGGAAGCGAATCAGTGTGTTGTCTCCGTAGTAAGCCGCCGAAGCAAAGTAAGAGTGCATGTTGGCCTTGGCCCGGTCGATGTATCCGTCGCTCTGGATATTGGAATAGCGGGCATCGAAAACGAAATGGTCCTGTAGAAGCCCGGTTCCGAGCTTGACAGTGTTCTTGACTGTCCCGAACGATCCGGCCGAGACCGAATATTCGGCATAAGGTTTCAACTCCGATTTCTGCGTCTGCATGGCGACGGTTGCTCCGAAGGCGGCTGCCCCGTTGGTCGAGGTCCCGGCTCCGCGTTGTATCTGGATATTATCGACCGAAGAGGCAAAGTCTGGCATGTTCACCCAGAAGACCGTGTGTGACTCGGAGTCGTTTACCGGTACTCCGTTGACTGTGATGTTGATACGGTTGGCATCCGTCCCCCGGATGCGGAAACCGGAATAGCCGATACCTGTCCCTGCATCTGACGTCATGATCACGGACGGCGATTGGAGGATCAGGAAGGGGATGCCTTGTCCGTCGTTCCGGCGATTCAGCTCGTCCTTTGTCAGTTCGCTGTAGGCAACCGGTGTCCCTTTGGCTACTTTGGTTGCGGTGACGACCACTTCGTCCAGCGAGATGTCTTTTGAGATTTTCAGAGAATCGGCCGGTCCGGTCGTTTTGCCTTCCGCCGACAATGCCATTAATGTTGAGGCAATAATAAGAACACTTTTCATCCTTTTTTTCTTTTTGATAACCTGAATTTTAAAAGGAATAGCAGAGGTGGACTGTTTTTACTGAAGATACACTTTTTTCCCTTCGTCGGCATTACCCGTACAGGTTCAATGGGTATAATCTCAGCCTGCCTTCCTGTTTTTGGGCGTCATTCCGGCAAGCACCCCTTATATTCGAGGGCAAAGGAACGAAAAAAACGGGTAATGACCAAATGTTCTGATATATGCTTACTTTTGACATATTAAGTATAAATGTACGCGATAAATCTCTTTAACATGCAGAAAAAATATATATTTATTTGAAAACTCACTGATTATTTGTATATTTGCAGACGATTAAGCGAAGATGAGGAGGGGGCGGGCAGTCCCCTTCTTTTGTTCTTAACTGTATGTATATGATTGAAAAGGACGTGATAAGTCAGTTGGTAGAAGAGAAATTAGCTTCTTCCGGCAATTATTTAGTGGATGTAGTAATAAAACCAGGTAACCTGATTATCATAGAAATAGATAATGATGAGGGTGTTTGTATCGACGATTGCGCTGAGTTGAGCCGCTATGTGGAAGGTCACCTGGACCGTGATGTGGAAGACTTCGAACTGGAAGTCGGTTCCGCAGGGATAACATCTCCGTTTAAAGTGCTTCGCCAGTATGTGAAAAATATAGGTAACGAAGTGGAAATGCTGCTTAAAAGCGGTACGAAGTTGACCGGCGTATTGAAATCGGCCGACGAAAACGGGGTGGTGGTCACTGTTGAAAAACAAGTGAAGCCCGAAGGAGCCAAGCGTAAAGTGACTGTCCGGGAAGACAAGTCATATACATTTGATGAAATAAAATATACAAAATACCTAATAAGATTCAAGTAAAAAAGATTATGGCCAAGAAAGAGGAAACAATCAGTATGATTGACACCCTTGCGGAGTTCAAGGAGTTGAAGAATATCGATAAAGATACGATGATTAGCGTTTTGGAAGATTCGTTCCGTAACGTGATCGCCAAGATGTTCGGTACGGATGAAAATTACGATGTAATTATCAACCCTGAGAAAGGTGATTTCGAGATATGGAGAAACCGTACGGTTGTCGCCGATGACGAACTGGAGGACGAGAATCTTCAGCTGACACTGACCGAGGCCCGTAAGATCGATGCCGACTGTGAAGTGGGCGAAGAGGTGACTGATGAAGTGCATTTTGCCGATTTCGGACGTCGTGCCATCCTGAACCTGCGCCAGACGTTGGCTTCAAAGATACTTGAATTGCAGAAAGACAGCTTGTTTGCTAAGTATAAGGATAAAATCGCCAATATCATCGCAGCCGATGTTTACCAGGTATGGAAGAAGGAGATCCTGTTATTGGATGACGAGGGTAATGAGTTGCTGCTCCCGAAAACAGAACAGATCCCGACTGATTTTTACCGTAAAGGTGAAACCGTGCGTGCTATCGTACAGCGGGTGGATAACTACAACAACAATCCGAAGATCATCCTTTCCCGTACAGACAAATTGTTCCTGCAGCGTTTGTTCGAACTTGAAGTTCCGGAAATCAACGATGGTCTGATCACCATCAAGGCGATTGCCCGTATTCCGGGAGAGAGAGCAAAAGTGGCCGTTGAATCATACGATGACCGTATCGACCCGGTGGGAGCTTGCGTCGGAATGAAAGGTTCACGTATACATGGCATCGTCCGGGAACTGAGAAACGAAAATATCGACGTGATTAACTATACATCCAATATATCGCTGTTTATCCAGCGTGCATTAAGCCCGGCAAAAATTTCCTCTATACGAGTGAACGAAGAAGAACATAAGGCAGAGGTTTATCTTCGTCCTGAAGAAGTTTCATTGGCTATCGGTAAAGGTGGTTTGAATATCAAGCTTGCTTGTATGCTGACCGAATACGCCATCGATGTCTTCCGCGATGTGGAAGGTGCAGATGAAGAGGATATCTATTTGGATGAATTCTCGGACGAAATTGACAGCTGGGTAATCGAAGCACTGAAGAATATCGGGTGCTACACGGCGAAGAGCGTATTGGCTATGAACCGCGAAGAGATTGTAGAACGCCGACCTCGAAGAACAGACTGTTGACGAGGTACTTGCTATCTTATCTGCCGAATTTGAAGAAGAAGAGGAGAACCTCAAGAATAAGTATTACGACAAAGTTAGATATGCCTATAAAATTAATTCAAGTACAGAGAAAATTGAACGTGGGAATCAACACGGTGGTTGAGTTTTTTACGCAAGAAAGGGTTCGAGGTTGAGGATAACAACCCAACACGCGAATCGGTGATGAACAGTATGCTTTTGCTCGTAAAAGAGTTTGGAAAAGATTTACCGAACGGCGGACGTGAGCGTGAACGGGTCGTGCCCGAACGCTCTCACAGGGAAGCTTCTTCTGTGAAAGAAGAAAAGAGTTCGGAAATAAAGACTGTAATACCGGAAGAATTCAGACCCAAAATTGTGACGAAGGGTCGGATCGATCTGGACAGACCGCATAAAAAAGTGCAGGAGGTGCAGCATCAGCCTGTTTCCGTTCCTGTGGAAAAAGAAAGTGGAGAAGCCTGTGGAGGCGGCCACTGCTGCAAAAAACTGCTGATGCTCCGGTGAGGAGGTGAAAACCCCCCTGAAGTAAAGGCACCTGAGGTGGAAATACCTGAAGTGAAAATCCCGGAAATGAAACAGCAGCCTGAGGAGATAAAAGAAGAAAAAAAGTTATAGTAGTGGAAAGGAACCAGCAGAAGTGATGAAAACGGAGCCTGTACAGGAGCCGAAAACTGCAAATGTAGAGTCAACGACTGCGAATGCAGAACCGGCGGCATCTGCCGGCAACGATTCTGACGAGGGATTATTCCGGTTGAATACTCCGAAGTTCGAGTCGAAAATCAAGGTGACAGGGAAGATAGATCTGAACGCGTTGAATCAGTCTACCCGTCCGAAGAAAAAGACGAAGGAGGAACGCAAGAAAGAGCGGGAAGACAAGCGCGAGAAGTTCGCCGGTAACAAAGCGGGGCAACAGTCGGGTAACGGGCTTTTCAATAAAGGACCGAAAGACGGAACGGCAAGACCAGGTGCTCCTGTCAAACCGGGAGAAGGCGGTACGGATGCAAAGAAAAAACGTAACCGTATCAAGAAAGACCGCGTAGATGTGAACAATACGCCGGGAACTAATGCACGCCCGTCACGTCCGAACGATGATCGCAAGCCGCGCCTACGCAAGCCGGTGAAGGCGGAAATCAGCGAGGAAGATGTACAGAAGCAGGTAAAGGAAACCTTGGCCCGTCTGACCAACAAGGGAAATAAGAATAATAAAGGTGCCAAGTACCGTCGCGACAAACGCGATGCCATCCAGAAGCGTGAACACGAACTGATGGAACAGGAAGAAATGGAAAGCAAGGTGTTGAAGCTGACGGAGTTTGTGACTGCCAATGACCTTGCCAACATGATGGACGTTCCTGTAACGGAGGTTATTGGTACTTGTATGAGCATCGGCCTTATGGTTTCGATCAATCAACGCCTGGATGCGGAAACAATTAATATCGTAGCTGAAGAATTCGGTTTCCAGACCGAATATGTAAGTGCTGAAGTGGTGGAAGCCATCAAGGCCGACGAAGAAGACGACAACGAAGAAGACTGGGTGGCGCGTCCTCCTATCGTGACCGTGATGGGACACGTTGACCACGGTAAAACATCTTTACTGGACTATATCCGTAAAGCAAACGTGATTGCCGGAGAGGCCGGTGGAATCACCCAGCATATCGGTGCTTACAACGTGAAGTTGCAGAGCGGGCGTCGTATCACGTTCCTGGATACGCCGGGCCATGAGGCTTTTACCGCCATGCGTGCCCGTGGTGCCAAGGTGACGGATATCGCGATTATCATTGTGGCTGCCGACGATCATGTCATGCCACAGACTGTCGAAGCGATCAACCATGCTTCGGCTGCTGGTGTACCTATCGTATTTGCTATCAATAAGATCGACAAGCCTCATGCCAATCCTGACAAGATCAAGGAGGAACTGGCTAACATGAATTATTTGGTTGAAGACTGGGGAGGTAAGTACCAGAGCCAGGAAATTTCAGCCAAGAAAGGTATCGGTGTGGAGACTTGTTGGAAAAAGTATTGTTGGAAGCCGATTTGCTCGACTTGAAGGCTAATCCGAAGAGACGTGCTGTTGGTTCCATCATCGAATCTTCACTTGACAAAGGACGTGGATATGTTTCTACCGTGTTGGTTGAAAACGGAACACTGAAGGTCGGTGACATCGTACTGGCCGGAACCCATTTCGGTCGCGTAAAAAGCGATGTTCAACGAACGTAACCAGCGTATCGAAAAGGCTGGTCCTTCCGAACCGGCTCTGATCCTCGGTCTGAACGGTGCTCCGCAGGCTGGCGATACGTTCAACGTATTGGAAACAGACCAGGAAGCCCGCGAAATTGCCAACCGTCGCGAACAGTTGCAGCGTGAGTTGGGCCTACGTACGCAGAAGATGCTTACGCTGGATGATATCGGTCGCCGTATCGCAGTCGGAAACTTCCAAGAACTGAACGTGATTGTGAAGGGTGACGTGGACGGTTCCGTAGAAGCGTTGTCAGACTCCCTGATCCGTCTGTCTACAGAGGAAATTCAAGTGAACGTGATCCACAAGGCTGTCGGTCAGATCTCCGAATCGGATGTCGTACTGGCTGCCGCTTCTGATGCGATTATCATCGGATTCCAGGTGCGCCCGGCATTGCCTGCACGCCGCCTGGCAGAGAAAGAGGGGAGTTGAAATCCGTCTGTACTCGATTATCTATGATGCGATCGAAGAAGTGAAGAGCGCTATGGAAGGTATGCTTTCACCGGAAATCAAGGAAGAGATCACTGCGAACGTGGAAGTGCTTCAGGTTTTCAAGATCACGAAAGTGGGTACGATTGCCGGGTGTATGGTACGTGAAGGTAAGATCAAGCGTTCGAACAAGGTGCGCGTGATCCGTGACGGTATCGTGGTTCATTCCGGAGAGTTGGAATCTTTGAAACGTTTCAAGGATGATGTGAAGGAAGTGGTTGCCGGTTTGGATTGTGGTTTGAACATTGTCAACTACAATGATATTCAGGTTGGTGATATCATCGAGGCATACGAAGAAACGGAAATCAAGAAGACATTGTAAACATGAACTGGTTGGACATTACATTGCTATGTCTGGCAGGAATAGGATTTGTGAAAGGCCTGTTTGATGGAGTCATCAAACAGGTTGTTTCGCTTATAGCCCTTTTGGTCGGGATCTTTTTTTGTACGAAGGCGGCACTTTGGCTGCGTGGATATATATTGGCATTGGGCTGGTTTCCCGAACAAGGAGTGACGGTGCTCAGCTATGTGGCGGGTTTCCTGTTGATCGTGGGTGTCATATTGCTGGCGGGTGAGATTCTGACTCGTGTCGTGGGAGCGACGCCGTTGAGCGTCCTGAACCATTTGGTGGGTGGTGTCTTGGGGCTTTGTTTTATGATGGCGTTTGTCAGCCTTCTGCTGAACAGTATGGAGATGATAGACAAGGGATCGGTCCTGATCCCGCGCCAGGCAAAGGTCGAATCCCGTTTTTATAATTCAGTCAAAGAAATAATCCCAACCATTTACTTCCAAAATTTGTTTTTAAGGAGGAATAGGTTTCATAATTTGAACAATATATTTAATGTATAATGGAAGATTCAAACGACATACTAAATGAGGTGACGACCGGTGATTATAAGTACGGATTCGTTACCGATATAGATACGGAGGTGATTCATCGCGGATTGGATGAAGAGACTGTTCGTATTATTTCCGCCAAGAAGAATGAACCGGAATGGCTGCTTGAGTTCCGCTTGAAAGCCTTCCGCTATTGGCAGACGTTGGAGATGCCTACATGGCCTCACTTGAATATCCCGCCGATCGATTATCAGGACATTATCTATTATGCCGCTCCGAAGAAGAAGGAAGGTCCGAAGAGCTTGGATGAGGTCGATCCGGAACTGATGAAGACTTTCGACAAACTGGGTATTCCTCTGCACGAACGTGCGCAGCTTAGCGGGATGGCGGTCGATGCAGTGATGGACAGCGTCTCCGTAAAGACAACATTCAAGGAGACGCTTGCTGAGAAGGGCATTATCTTCTGTTCTTTCAGCGAAGCCGTCCAGCATCATCCCGATTTGGTCCAGAAGTATCTGGGAAGCGTGGTCAGTTATCGTGATAATTTCTTTGCCGCATTGAATTCGGCGGTGTTCTCGGACGGTTCGTTTGTCTATATCCCGAAAGGCGTGCGTTGTCCGATGGAGCTTTCTACCTATTTCCGTATCAATGCGGCCAATACCGGACAGTTCGAACGTACATTGATTGTGGCGGATGATGAAGCCTATGTCAGTTACCTTGAAGGTTGTACCGCCCCGATGCGCGATGAGAACCAGCTTCATGCGGCTATCGTCGAAATCGTAGCGCATGAACGGGCCGAAGTGAAATATTCCACCGTTCAGAACTGGTATCCGGGTGACAAGGATGGAAAGGGAGGTATCTACAACTTCGTGACTAAACGCGGACTGTGCAAGGGGCGAAGGGAGCAAGATCTCTTGGACACAGGTGGAGACAGGTTCCGCTATTACCTGGAAATACCCGAGCTGTATCCTGGCCGGTGATAATTCGGTAGGCGAGTTCTACTCGGTGGCCGTCACCAACAATTACCAGCAGGCCGACACCGGTACGAAGATGATCCACCTTGGACGGAATACTCGCAGTACAATCGTCTCGAAAGGTATTCCGCCGGGCATAGCCAGAACAGCTATCGCGGCTTGGTGAAAGTTTCTCCGTGCCGAAGGCGCCCGTAATCATAGCCAGTGCGACAGCCTGTTGCTTAGTTCGACTTGCGGTGCCCATACCTTCCCCTATGCCGATATCCAGAACGAGACGGCGGTAGTGGAACACGAAGCGACGACGAGCAAGATCAGCGAAGAACAGTTGTTCTATTGCCGGCAGCGCGGTATCTCGGTCGAAGAAGCTGTCGGTCTGATCGTCAACGGGTATGCCCGCGAGGTAATGAACAAGCTCCCTATGGAGTTTGCCGTGGAGGCACAGAAGCTGCTGACTATTTCTTTAGAAGGAAGCGTAGGATGATTTTATGATTTATGATTTATGATTGATGCGTCGATGATAAATCAGAATTCATAAATCATAAATCGCATAAATCATAAATTATAAAGTCATGTTAGAGATAAAGAACTTACATGCCAATATCAATGGCAAAGAGATATTGAAAGGAATCAACCTTTCTGTCAAGGCGGGTGAGGTACACGCCATCATGGGGCCGAACGGTTCCGGAAAAAGTACCTTGAGTAGTGTATTGGTCTGGTAATCCCGCTTTTGATGTAACGGAAGGGGAGGTGATCTTCAACGGTAAGAACCTGCTGGATCTCGAACCGGAAGACCGTAGCCGTGAAGGTATTTTCCTGAGTTTCCAGTATCCGGTGGAGATTCCGGGAGTCAGCATGGTGAACTTCATGCGTGCCGCCTTGAACGAACATCGTAAATATAAAGGGCTGGAATCTGTTTCGGCTACCGACTTCCTGAAGCTGATGCGCGAGAAGCGTGCGATTGTGGAATTGGACAATAAGCTGGCGAGCCGCAGCGTGAACGAAGGTTTTTCGGGTGGTGAGAAGAAGCGGAACGAAATCTTCCAGATGGCAATGCTCGAACCGAAGCTGGCGATTCTCGATGAGACGGATAGCGGTCTGGATATCGATGCCCTCCGCATCGTGGCAAATGGTGTCAACCAACTTCGTACGCCAGAGAATGCCGCTATCGTAATCACGCACTATCAGCGTCTGCTGGATTACATCAAGCCGGATGTGGTTCATGTGCTTTACAAAGGCCGTATCGTGAAGACCGCCGGTCCGGAATTGGCCCTCGAACTGGAAGAAAAAGGTTACGACTGGATCAAGAAAGAGATGGGAGAAGAATAAGAATAATTAGGCACGGATTACACGCGAAATCCGTGTAATCCATGCCAAAAATTAGATAGTAATGAAAGCAGAACAACAATATATCGATCTTTTCACCCATTATGAGGATCTGATTTGCCGGCATGCGGCGGTTGATGAATTTGCCGCGTGCAGAGGCTTTGGCTGATTTGGAACGGTTGGGCTTTCCGACGGTGAAGAGTGAAGATTATAAATATACAGATGTGGCGCAGGCTTTTGCTCCGGATTACGGGGTGAATATCAATCGTCTTGATATCCCGGTCAATCCGTACGACGTGTTCCGTTGTGATGTCCCCAACCTGAGTACCTCGCTTTATTTTGTGGTGAATGATACTTTCTATGACAAGATGTTACCGAAAGCCCATCTTCCCGAAGGTGTTTATGCCGGGGAATGCGTACTTTCATGGAAAAAGTATCCCGAAGTGGCATCCCGCTATTATGGCAAGGCGGCACCAACCGGTAAGGATGGTATTGTTGCCTTGAACACTATGCTGGCCCAGGATGGTTTTGTGGTCTATGTGCCGGAAGGTGTCGTAGTGGAGCGTCCGATCCAGTTGGTGAATATCTTCCGCAGCGATGTAGACACGATGGCGAACCGCCGTATCCTGGTGATTATGGAGCCTCGTTCGGAAGCCAAGCTGTTGGTGTGCGATCATAGCATCGACGATGTCAAGTTCTTAGCCACGCAGGTTGTCGAGATCTTTGCGGGTGAAGGTGCCTTCTTCGATTATTACGACCTCGAAGAGAGCAGCATGTCGACTACTCGTTTTGCCTCCGTGCATGTGAAGCAGGAAGCGGGAAGTAATGTTTTGGTGAATGGTATCACGCTGAATAACGGCCTTACCCGTAACAACTATTATATCGAACTGAACGGCGAACAGGCTGAAGCGACTTTGTGCGGTATGTCGATCCTGGACAAAGAACAGCAGCTTGATACCTACAGCCATATTACGCATGCCGTACCTCATTGTACTAGCAACGAACTGTTCAAGAATGTTTTGGACGATCATGCGGTCGGTGCGTTCAGCGGCCGTATATTAGTGAAGGAAGATGCACAGAAGACAGCGGCCTATCAGACGAATCGCAATCTTTGCGCGACCCGTGAAGCCCGCATGTACAGCAAGCCCCAGTTGGAAATCTATGCCGACGATGTGAAATGTTCGCATGGTATGACCACCGGACAGTTGGACGAAACTGCTTTGTTCTATATGCAGAGCCGCGGCATTCCTCGTGACGAGGCACGCATGTTGTTAAGCGTAGCTTTCACCGCGGACGTGATCGATTACGTACGTCTGGATGCTTTGAAAGACCGTTTGCATAAATTAGTAGAAAAACGTTTTCGTGGAGAACTGGCGAGATGTGCCGGTTGCCGGATTTGTAAATAAGAATAACATATGCAATTGGCTCATATCGCTATCTGGACGAACGAACTGGAACGTTCGCGTGATTTCTATATCAAGTATTTCAACGGGAAAAGCAACGAGAAGTATGTGAATCCGAAGAAAGGCTTTGTCTCTTATTTCGTCACTTTCGAGGGAGGGGCTTCACTTGAAATCATGCAGCGGACCGATATTACCAAAGAAACGGCAGATGTCTTCATCGGACTTGCCCATTTTGCCTTTTCTACCGGATCGAAAGAGAAGGTGGATGCCATGATCGAACAATTCCGTTCGGACGGTTACAAGATCGTAGGCGAGCCGCGTATTACTGGTGACGGTTATTATGAAGGAGCTGTTTTGGATCCGGATGGTAACATTGTTGAGGTGATCGCTTGACGGAAACGTACCGGGATTGATATTACCAGACGCAGATAAATACGGAAGGGCGCTGAGTTATGCGGACATCATTGGTAAGATAAGTCCGCATGATTCTGCGCTCTTTTGTTTTCGGTACTCAGTAAAGCCAGACAGCCGTGTATGGGCGGAAAGGCCGGATCAGTTCATATAGGATAAGAATACCAACAGAGGTATGTAGTCTTTCAGATTGACATGTAACTTTTTCAGAGCCTGGGCGATATGGTATTCCACGCCTTTGGTTGTCATACCGAGTGTTTCTGCGATCTCTTTGTAAGGTTTGTTTTCGTAGCGACTCATGATGAAGATACGGCGGGTCTGTTCCGGCAGGGAGGCCAATGTCTTGTTCACGATTTCTTGTGCTTCGGCTGTAAACAGTTCTTCCGGATTGCAGGCTTCGAGGGTGGAGATGCGGGTGTTCAGTTCCCATTCGGCATGATTCTTCAGATGTTCGCTGGCATCTTCCCTGACTTGTATATGTTGCAGGTAGTTGATACATTTGTTTTTGATGATCGTGAGTATATAGGCCGGAACATTGGAATCTGCCTTTAACGTGTTCCGGTTTTCCCAGTATTGCATCAGTGCCTCTATGGTGAAATCTTCGGCAACAGCTATATCCCTCACATATATATTCGCAAAGCGGATGAACCGTCCTTGATAATCTGCGAATAATTGATTGAAGGCCTTTAAATCTGCTGAATATTCCATATACCCTATCGATTAGCGCGTAAATATAATAAAATTTAAAAGAAAAGCTATATTTATTCCACGTAGATTACCTTTCCGATTTTTACCGCTTCCTTCTCTATATTGAAAATTCCTGCCCTGTGTCTGGTAGGACGGTGAGGCAGAGCAGGAATATGTAAATGATTTTTTATGCGTCGTTCTTTATAACCCCATTGAAGGTGGAAGCGATCCGGCGGAAGAAGCCCATTCTTTATTGGGGCTATCTCCCATGACGAACGAAAGGATGCCTCCGTTCATGATGTCTTTGTGGAGGATGTAGCTCTTGTCGTATGGCTGACCGTTAAGGGTAGCCGACTGAATGTAGATATTCTTTTCCGATGCCCCTTTGGCTTCGATTGTGAATTTCTTGCCGTTTTCAAGTGTGATAACGCTTTCTTCGAATGACGGGCTGCCGATCACGTAGTAGGGCATGCCCGGACAGACCGGATAGAAGCCGACCATGCTGAAGACCAGCCAGGATGACATCTGGCCGGCATCGTCGTTGCCGGATAGTCCGTCGGGAGTCGTGAAATACTCGCGGTTGATGATATCATGTACCCATTTTTGTGTCTTCCAAGGTTCACCGGCATAAGCGAAAAGATAGGCGATGTGGTGTCCCGGCTCGTTGCCATGCCAGTAATAGTTCCCTTCGAAGAAGTTGTCCAGACGGTTGATGAAACGTTCTTTTTCCGCCCATGTGCCGGATCAGTCCGGCTATGTCCTGGGGAGCATACCAGGTGTAGTGGTAAGGAGTCCCTTCACAGATGAACGAAGTGGAGGCAAACGGATCGAATGGCTCGATCCAGGTTCCGTCGGCATGGCGTCCACGGGCATAGCCTGTTTCGGGGTCGATTACGTTCCGGTAGTTTTCCGCCCGTTTGATGAGTGCTTTATAATCGTCTGTCTTGCCTAACTTCTTGGCAACCTGTGCAAGGACAAAATCATCATAGGCATATTCCAGTGTGCGGGATACTTGTTCACGACGGTGGAATGCTTCCGTTACTTGATCCTCTAACGGCACGTAATTGTATTTGAGGTAAGACTCCATTGCCCGTCGGCCTTTCCCGTCGCGATAGCTGCCGGAGTCCGGATTGGCCTCGAAGGCGTTTTTGCGCATCAGCGTGTAAGCTTCTTCATAGTCAAAACCCGGAGTGTCTTTGACGATGGCATCTCCGATCATGGCGATGCAGTGGTCACCGATCATGGCAGCCGTGTAGCTATTCCAGGACGGGAAGATGGGCAACCAACCGCCTTGCTGTCCTTTTAACACGAGCGAATGTGCCATATCCCCGTTGCGGGAAGGGGTGAGGATGGAGAATAGAGGGTGGACGGCACGGTAGGTATCCCATTGTGAGAAGTCGCAATAGTAGGTTCCGTGGTCCATCTTCATAATCTGTCCGTCACCGTCGAATCTCGGATAGGAGCCGTCCACGTCGCTGAACGTGCGGCAGGAAGTGTGCGTTGTAGAGAGCTGAATAGAATTTGACCTTTTCTTTTTCGTTGTTTCCTTTTACTGCGATTTGCCCCAATGCCTGGTTCCAGATGTCGGAGGATGCCTGTCGCACTTCGTTGAAGTTCCATCCCGGAATTTCGGCAGCCAAGTTTTTGCGGGCATTGTCGATGCTCGTAAAGGAAGTGGCAACTTTGACCAGTATTTTCCCCCGGCTTATCGGAAGCCAGCTTGATCCAAGCTCCGACAGCATGTTTTTGTCCTTTGCCGATTTTCGTCCGGGGATGATCGTGGTGCTGTCCCAAAACGCCATAGTCGGCAATCTCTTCATTCAGCTGAATCACGAAATGTCCGCTGAATCCGGCTTCCTTACCGTATCCTTGGTAGATGCGGTGTACGGGGTTGTAACCGGTAATTTCTTTTTCTCCGGATTGATTTCGACGAAGGCGACACCTTCATCACTATTGGGTTCGATCACGATATAGTGGTCGCCATCCTGTTCGAAGCAGAATTGCATGATGCCTGCACGGGAGAGTCCGGTCAATTGGCATGGATGTCATAGTCGTTCAAGTCGACCGAATAATAGGAGGGAGTTGCTGTTTCCTGAGTGTGGTGAAAGTGGAGGCGCGTTTGACCGGGTCTATTTCGAGCTTGTTGCTGAGCGGCATAATTGTGACGCTGCCGTAGTCTTGTGTACAGGAGCCGTTCATCCAGTGGCTGGCCCGGAATCCTTGGATTGCATCCTGAAATAATAGTAGGAGGATGACATTTCTGTTCGGTCGCCTGTGTCTGTGCCACCCAGTTAGTCATACCGTGTGGAACCCCGACTGCCGGCATGATTTGTCCGCGTTCTTCCGTCGAGTTCTTGTCTTTTCCTTGTACGATGCGGATATCTGTACCGATCAGCGGGTCTACATATTTTTCAAATTTATTTTCCTGTTGGTTGCATGAGAATAAACACAACGTACTTAATAAAATTGTCCAGCTCTTCATGTTATATTATTTTAGGTATGCTGTAAAGATAGAAAAAAAAGCAGAAAAGTGTATCAAAAACTATCCTTTGTTCCCGCGCTTGACGCGGGATCGCATTATATCAAGCGCGGGAACAAGGGGATTTTGATACACTTTCTTTTCGATTAATTTCGGGATTCGATTCTATAGTCGTTCTGTGTCAGTTTCGGATTGACATCGATCTGCTTTTGCGGAATCGGGCAGATAAGGTTTGTTTCGTTTAGGGAGAATCCTTTACTTCTCATCACTTCAACAGCACGTCCGGTGCGGATTAAGTCGAACCAGCGATGATTTTCGAATGCCAGTTCCACGCGGCGTTCCTGTTCTACCATCAGGGCGAACTGTGCCTTGTCGGTTGTCTGCAGGTCGACCGGGCTGGTCTCTGTCGTCTGATAACCGAAACCACGCCGGCGTGTCATATTCAGATATTTGCAGGCTTCTGCCGTCTTTCCGTTCTGGTTCAATGCTTCGGCATACATCAGGATCACATCGGCATAGCGGATTACCGGATAGTTGTTGCTGGCATCATTGTTCTGATAAGGAACATCCATGAACTTGCAGACATAGCGGGATTCCACCCATTCGTTGTTTTTGCGGTTATCGTAATATCCGAGGGACATGGAGAAATCACGGCGAAGGTCGCCTTCTTCATAAGCATTGTAGATGTCCATTTCCGGGATATTATTACCACCTGTACCACCGACTGCCACCACATTCGTTCCTGAGTTTTCAGGTGCGAAGTTATTGGCATAGTTGGAACCTTCGCCATAGCCGCCTTTCAGGAACTGGATTTCGAAAATGCCTTCCTTGCTGTTGTGGTTAACTGGGCTGAACACATTTTTGTAGCCGTCGATGTTCAGGCTGCCCGGCGTATTTTCCAACAAACTGTACCGTCCGCTGTTGATGATTTCAGCCAAGATAGTTTCCGCTTCTGCATATTTGTGCAAAGTCATGTAGACGTTTGCCAATAATGCTTTGGCTGCTCCTTGGGTTGCACGCCCGTCTTCGGCTGTCGAATAGGAAACAGGGAGATCTTGTGCCTCTTTCAGGTCGGCGATGATTTGGTTGTAAACATTTTCTTTTGGTTCACGCAGGATGTCGTAAGATTCCGAGATGCTGATCTCTTTCAGTACCAATGGTACATCACCGTAGACGCGTACTAGGTTAAAATACATCAAGGCACGGATAAACTTGCATTCCAGTTTATACCGGTTTGCCAATTCAGTATTGATTTCGATTCCGTCGATACGTCCTAAGACCGTATTGGTACGGTTGATAACTTTGTAGGCTGCTTTCCAGAAATTGGCGATCATACTGTTCTGCGTGTCGATGTAGAACTGGTCGAACTCATTCTGAGTGGTTACTGAACCGGAGAGTTGGTTGCGGGTATTGTCGGAGGGGATTTCTCCGAAAACATACCAGTTACCGTATATGTCACCTTCCTGTAGAGAAGAGTAGACTCCGTTTACTGCCGAGAGGATGTCGTCGCGTTTTGTAGAGATCGTTTTCACTTAAATCCGTTTGCGGATTCTGTTCCAGGAAGTCACTGCAGGATGAGAAGCTAAATCCCAGAAGGGCTATTGCGATCAGATTATATTTTAGTTTCATAATTTGTCTGCTATTTAAAAGGTTACGTTAATACCGAAAGTACAGGTGCGATACAGCGGGTACATACCGTAGTCGGTACCGGGAGCCGTCACGTTGTCTTCCTTGAAACTTGTTTCCGGGTTGTAGCCGCTATAACTTGTGATCGTCAGCAGATTTTGTGTGGAAACATATACGCGGGCACGTTGGATGCTGCATTTCTTGGTGAATGCTTCAGGCAGCGTATAACCGACAGTCAGGTTGTTTACACGGAGGAAAGAACCGTCCTCTACCCAGCGTGAGGAAATGGCATTGTTCTGCCCGGTCGGCTGTGAGTTGGCTCTCGGAATCCATCCGTTACCCGGGTTTGATTCTGATTGCCAGCGTCCCATCATCTCTTTCAGCTTATTCTGGTTTCCTTCGCCCTGTGTGTAAAGCGTCTGCCCAAGTGTAGTACTTCATTTCCGACAACCCCTGTAGGGATATACTGGCATCGAAGTTCTTGAAGGTGAAGGAGTGTGTCATACCCCAGGTAAAGTCTGGCATATTGTTACCGATGATTGTGCGGTCGTCGGCATCGATTTTATGATCTCCGTTGACGTCTTCGAACATGACGTCACCCACTTGCGTGTCGGCCAGATGAGGATATGAATCCA
>VOFB01003698.1_pt1 | contig 29401 bp, 46 predicted proteins | sample 5384141 | NCBI WGS metagenome assembly VOFB01 (sample SAMN12384721, study PRJNA508395) | human gut metagenome | isolation source: healthy gut A | host: Homo sapiens | reverse complement strand
GGTCAGCACCATGCCCACGCCCATATTAAAGGTGTTGAACATATCGTGCTCGGAGATGCTGCCGGTCTTCTGCATCAGGTGGAACAGTGCCGGAGTGCGGACATCCGCCTTGTGGATGCGGGCGCAGCAGCCCTTCTTCAGGCTGCGGGGGATATTCTCGTAGAAGCCGCCGCCGGTGATGTGAGAGATGCCCTTGACGTCCACTTCTTCCAGCACTTTCAGCACAGGCTTGACGTAGATCCTGGTGGGGGCCAGCAGGGCCTCGCCGAGGCTCTTACCGCCCAGCTCTGCGGGGGCCGTCTTCAGGACGGCGGGGTCGCCGTCGATGTCAAAAATTTTGCGCACCAGCGAGAAGCCATTGGAGTGGACGCCGGTGGAGGGCAGGGCGATGATGACATCGCCGGGCTTCATGGTCTCGTTATTGAGGATCTTTTCCTTGTCCACAACGCCCACGGTGAAACCGGCCAGATCGTACTCGTCCTCTGGCATCATGCCCGGGTGCTCAGCGGTCTCGCCGCCCACCAGAGAACAGTCAGCCTGGACGCAGCCCTCGGACACGCCCTTGACGATCTCGGCGATCTTCTCGGGGATGTTGCGGCCGCAGGCGATGTAGTCGAGGAAGACCAGCGGCTTTGCACCGGCGCAGATGACGTCGTTGACGCACATCGCCACGCAGTCGATGCCGATGGTGTCGTGCTTGTCCATGATCATGGCGATCTTCAGCTTGGTGCCGACGCCGTCGGTGCCGGAAATGAGGACGGGGTGCTTGTAGCCGGTGCAGTCCAGCTCAAACAGGCCGCCGAAGCCGCCCAGACCACCGATGCAATGCTCGTTCATGGTGCGGGCCACGTACTGTTTCATGAGCTCCACCGAGCGATAGCCAGCGGTGATATCCACACCTGCGGCTGCATAGCTTTCCGAATAGCTCTTTTCCATCTTGTTACTCTCCTAACTTTTTCTCGTCCTTGGGACGGTCATTGAGATGACGCTCATGGATATCGGTGGAAAGCACCTCTTCCGGCTTTACAGCGTATTTGCCGGTGAAGCAGGCGGTGCAGAAGCCGCAGTTGGCGTTCTGGGCCAGCTGCACCACGTGCTCCGTGGAGAGGTAGCCCAGCGTGTCGGCGCCAATGATCTCGTTGATCTGGTCCACGGTGCGGCCGGTAGCGACCAGAAGCTTCTGGTCGGGGATGTCGGTGCCGAAGTAGCAGGGATATTTGAACGGCGGTGCCGACACCATGAAGTGTACCTCGGTGGCACCGGCGTCCCGCAGCAGCTTGATGATGCGGGCGGAGGTGGTGCCGCGCACGATGGAGTCATCCACCAGCACCACGCGCTTGCCCTTGACCGTGCTGGAGATCACGTTCAGCTTGATGCGGACGCTGTTCTCGCGCTGCTTCTGGCTGCCCTGGATAAAGGTGCGGCCAATGTATTTATTCTTTGATAAAGCCGATGCCGTAGGGGATGCCGCTCTCCTCAGAGTAGCCGAGGGCGGCGTCGAGGCCGGAGTCCGGCACACCGATGACCACATCGGCCTCCACGGGGTGCTCCTGAGCCAGGAAGCGGCCAGCCTGCTTGCGTGCCTCATGCACCGAGCTGCCCTCGATGATGCTGTCGGGGCGGGCGAAGTAGATGAACTCGAAGACGCACATCTGGCTGTCCGGGCGGCCCACTGGTCTTTGATGGTGCGCAGCTCACCGGTTTTTGCGTCTGCCACCACGATCTCGCCGGGCTCCACGTCCCGCAGCAGGGTGGCACCGGCAGCGTCCAGTGCGCAGCTCTCGCTGGCAAAGACGTAGCCGCCGCCCGGCAGCGTGCCGATGCAGAGAGGCGGTAGCCGCGGGGGTCACGGACCGCGATGAGCTTGGTGGCGGACATGATCACGAGGCTGTAAGCGCCTTCGAGGACGTCCATCGTCTTGCTGATGGCAATCTCAATGCTGCCCATGCGCAAGCGGTTGCGGGTAACGAGGTAGCAGATCACTTCGGTATCAGAGGAACCATGGAAGATGGCCCCCTCATTTTCCAGCTGGCGGCGGAGCTCCAGAGCGTTGGTCAGATTGCCGTTGTGGCAGAGGGCCATGGTCCCCCGGCCATGCCGGACGATCATGGGCTGGGCGTTGGCCCGCACGCGGCTGCCGGAAGTAGCATAGCGGACATGACCAGTAGCCATATGGGCCGTAGGCTTTGCCAGCGAGCCAGCACCGCCGGGGTGAACACCTCGTTGACAAGGCCGAGGTCCCGGTGGCCGTCAATGACGCCATCGTCGTTGACGGCGATGCCGCAGCTCTCCTGTCCGCGATGCTGCAGCGCGTACAGGGCCGAGTAGGCGGCAGCGGCCACATCCTCGGTGCCGGCACGGTCATAGATGCCGAAAACGCCGCACTCTTCGTGAAGCGGGTATGCAAAATCAGACATTGGTTCTCCTTTACAGTTCCTCAATTTCTTTCTGCAGTTTTTCTTCTTTGGCGGCGATCTGCGGGGCCATGGCCGCGCGCTCCGCAGCCAGCTTGGCGGCCAGTGCATCATCGCTGAGGGCCAGGATCTCAGCAGCCAGCCAGGCGGCGTTCTTTGCACCGTTCAGGGCCACTGTCGCCACAGGGATGCCGCTGGGCATCTGGACGGTGGCCAGCAGAGCGTCTAGTCCGTCCATGGCGCCCCCCTTCATCGGGATGCCGATGACGGGCAGGGTAGTGTTGGCGGCAAATGCACCGGCCAGATGGGCTGCCATGCCGGCCGCGCAGAGGATGACGCCAAAACCATTCTCTTTTGCGCCCTTGGCAAAGGCAGCCGCCTCTGCCGGGGTGCGGTGTGCCGACAGGATGTGTGCCTCAAACGGGATGTCCAGCGCCTTGAGCTGGGCACAGGCCCCCTTGACCACCGGCCAATCGCTGTCGGAACCCATGATCACAGCAACTTTACGAACCATAATCCAAACCCTCTCTTTCCACTTCTGACAAACAAAAAAAAAAGGCAGCGGTACACCTGCACCACAGCCTTTATTTTTGCGTATTCTGTTCCCATGCCTTGCACGAAGCTGCACGATGCCCCTGACATGCACGAATATTGTTTCGTTCCATGCGACCCGGCAGCGTCTTTTCATGGATTCTCTCTTCCTCCGCAGTTCTCTGTGTCTGGCATTTCTCAGGGTGCGGGGCCCGCTCTATGGGGTGACCGTCCCTGTGCTACATACAGTTTACGGCAAAATAATGGCTTTGCAAAGGGTGTTGCGGCAAATTCTCCCTTGTGTTTCCATGCGCCAAAAAACTTTCAAAAATTTTGTGCAGTTTCGACATTGTTTTTCTTTCTAAGTACGACTTATGGTTTGAGTATATTTTCCGTAAAATCTTCCAACCCGTCTTTGCCCCAAAAGACGTACTTTTCTCTGCGCCCGGTTCAGAAGATAATCTTTGCCGTGGTGGCGCGGGCGGCGCGAATAAGGTCCACCGGAGCACAGCACACCTGGGTGCCGATGCGCCCGCCGGAAACATACACTTTTTCCTGTGCGAGGACGCTCTCGTCAAACACGGTCTTGTACTGTTTCTTCATGCCCACCGGGCTGCAGCCGCCCCGGACATAACCAGTCACCTTGTTGATATCGGCCACGTGTATCATCGCCACACTTTTTTCGCCCACGCTGCGGGCGGCGGCTTTCAGATCCAGCTCTGCTGCCACCGGGATGACGAAGACGAAATAATTCCTGCTGTCCCCCTGCGTCACCAGTGTTTTGTACACGCAGGCAGGGTCTTCCCCGATGCTGGCTGCGACAGTCACGCCTGCCACGGCAACGCCCCTCTTCATGAGCGTACTCGTGGGCGGTGTAGGGCACCTTCTCGCGCTCCAGAATGCGCATGGCATTGGTTTTTGCTTCTTTTCCCATTGTTGATTTTTCCCCTTCATGATGCTTTTGACAAACTCCCTCAGTCTGCTCACTCCGTTCGCGCCAGCCCCTCGACGAGGGGGCCTTACTGACGAAACCACAAAGTTTCCGGTAAAAAACGTTCTCCATCCTGTCAAAGACTCCCTCCCTGAGGGAGCTCACGGCAGCGCCGTGACTGAGGGAGTTTTTCTCATTTTACCACGTTCCCCTTTGAAATAACAGCCCCTCCGGGCAGAGTTTCCGGCAAGAAGCTGTAAAAATGCCCCTGCAAACTGCTTTTTGCACAAATTTCAAAAAATTCTTCTTGACTTCAGTTTCCTGAAGTGTTATCATAGCACCATCACTTCAGGAAACTGAAGTCTGACGTTGCAAGCTGCGGCAAAGGAGCCGGTCTCCCCTGCCGTTTCGCACAGATAGGAAAAGGCAAAGGAGACAAAAACCACTATGATCATTGTATTAAAACAGAATGCCCCCGACGTACAGGTGCATGAGTTCTGCCGCGAGCTGGAAGGCATGGGCCTGCAGATCAACGACTCCAAGGGCAGCGACACCCACATCCTCGGCCTCATCGGCGACACCAAGGCCATCGCCGAGAGCTGGGTACTGGCAAACCCCGTGGTGGAGGCCTGCCGCCGCGTGTCCGAGCCTTACAAGAAGGCCAACCGCAAGTTCCACCCGGACGACAGCGTCATCGACGTGGAAGGCGTGAAGATCGGCGGCGGCAGCTTTGCCGTCATCGCCGGCCCCTGCAGCATCGAGAGTGAGGAGCAGATCACCTATTGCGCCCAGCGCGTCAAGGCAGCCGGTGCTTCCCTGCTGCGCGGCGGTGCGTTCAAGCCCCGCACTTCCCCCTACTCCTTCCAGGGGATGCGCAGCGAGGGTCTCGACCTGCTCAAGCTGGCCCGCCGTGCCACCGGTGCCCCCATCGTCACCGAGATCATGAACACCGAACATCTGCCCCTCTTCGAGAATGTAGACCTCATCCAGGTGGGTGCCCGCAATATGCAGAACTTCGAACTGCTCAAGGCTGTAGGCCGTCAGAAAAAGCCTGTCCTGCTCAAGCGGGGCCTCGCCAACACCCTCGAGGAGTTCGTCATGAGCGCCGAGTACATCATGGCCGAGGGCAACGAGAACGTCATCCTCTGCGAGCGCGGCATCCGTACCTTTGAGACCAGCATGCGGAACACCCTGGACCTGGCCGGTGTGGTCATGCTCCACAAGATGACCCACCTGCCCGTGGTCGTAGACCCCAGCCACGCCTGCGGCCACGCATGGATGGTGCCTCAGCTGGCCAAGGCCGCTGTGGCCGCCGGTGCCGACGGCCTGATGATCGAGGTCCACAACAACCCCGCCAAGGCCAAGTGCGATGGTGCCCAGAGCCTGACCCCCGACCAGTTCGATGAACTGATGGGCTTTATCAGCAAAGAAGTCGAGTTCTTTGGCAAGAAGATGAACTGAGTCATTTGAACTCTCTCAGTCATCGCTGCGCCGATGCCAGCATCTCCCGAAAGGGAGAGCTTTTTTAATGTTTGCGGGGAACATTCTGCTGCCCGTGCTGGCTTGTTCCCAAAGGGGATTTTCTTTGGTTTTGTGTTTACTATAATATATTTTGCAGTTTACTTCTGAAACGAGGTATTTCTATGAAAGCTCATATTGCACGCAACCAGAATGCCGGCATCCCGCTGGCGCTGGGCTGGAATCTTTCTGCCGCCGACCGGGGCATCCTGGAAGGGATGGCCCCCGCTTTCGGGATGAAGCTGCAGCTGGTCTCCCCTGCCGATGCAGGCAGGACCGTGGCCCAGCTGCTGGGCGAGGTGGAGGTCAAGACCACCCGCACTCTGGTGCTGGAGCCGGGTGCTTATCCCCCGGCGCTGGTGCTGGCCAACTTCAAGGATAAGGATGTGGACACCCTGCTCGATCTGATGAAGCAGGCACAGGTCACCATTCCGCTCAAGGCCGTTGTGACTCCCTCAAACCGCAGCTGGGTGTTCGGTGATCTGCTGGCACACCTGCAGGAGGAGCACGCCACCTTTACCGCAGCAAAGGAGACCCAGCCAAACGCATGATGACCAAGCGTATTTTTTCCTGCCGGACTGCTGGCGGCTGCGCTCAGCCTGAGCCTGCTGGCTGGCTGCGGCGCCAAGCCCGGCTCCACCGCCTCCAGCGCCGCCGATGGCCCGCAGCGCTACTCCACCGTGTTCTATGATGTGTTCGACACCGTGACGCAGGTCATCGCCTACTGCGAGAACGAGGAAGAGTTCACAGCCCAGATGGAAGCACTCCACGCTGACCTTGTCTCTTACAACCAGCTGTACGACATCTACAACGACTACGACGGCGTGGTGAATGTCAAAACCATCAACGACAACGCCGGCAAAGCCCCCGGTGCAGGTGGATGACCGCATCCTGTCCATGCTGGAGCTGGCCCAGACCATGTACGACACCACTGGCGGCAAGCTGAACATTGCGCTGGGCAGTGTGCTGAACATCTGGCACAACTACCGCGAGGCTGCACTGGCCGATGACAACGACAGACAACAACCAGCTGCCCACGCAGGAAGAGCTGGAAGCTGCCGCACAGCACTGCGATATCGCCAATGTCATCATTGATGAAGGACGCCAAGACGGTCTATCTGGCCGACCCAGCCATGCGGCTGGACGTGGGCAGCGTGGGCAAGGGCTACGCCGTGGAGCAGGCATGCACAGGCCGCCGAAGCCCGCGGCCTGACCAGTGCTCTCATGAGCGTGGGCGGCAATCTGCGGGCCATCGGCACAAAGCCGGACGGCAGCCAATGGACCGGCGGTGTGGAAAACCCGTGGAACGCTTCGGAGGTGTACACCACCGACTCCACTGTTCGGGGCCGCCATCAACATGAGCGATATGGCCCTTGTGACCAGCGGCGACTACCAGCGCTACTTTGTGGTGAACGGCAAGCGCTATCACCACCTGATCGACCCGGACACCCTGTGGCCGGCTGCCTATTTCGAACAGCGTGACCGTGCTGTGCCCGGACTCCGGCATGGCCGACTGCCTGACCACCGGCCTCGCTGGACGGCGTAGAGGCCATGTGGTGCACTCCGGACCAGCAGGCGGTCGCCTCCAGCGACTGGGAGAGCCACACCCGGAAGTAACCGGAAATTCCCGGAAATTCATCTCATAAGCAAAAAGCCCCGTGTGTTCACGATGCGGAACACACGGGGCTTTGTTTTTGCTGTGAGTTTGTCGGCTCAGAAGCCGGTCGGCGGGACGTAATAGCTGGGCAGGCCGCCTTTCTGGCTGGCTGCTGCCTGCTGGCGCAGTGCCGAGCGGGTGACCTCGGCCCAGGAATACTGGGTCATATATTCACCGCGGTAGCTGCTGATGGTGGAGCGGTCTCCCCGCAAGAAGTTGTAATAATCGCACTCCACCTTGCTGGTGTCGATGGCCAGCGTACTGCGCCCGCGCACCAGCAGCCCACGCACGCCGGCGTCCTCCAGCGTGTGGCTCAGGTCAAAGATCAGATTGCGCAGATGGCTGTGCAGGGACGCCGTGTCGGGCTTGTCCTCCCACAGCACGGCCAGCATTTCGCCGTTGGTGCAGGTGGCACCATTGCGATCCACCAGATAGGCCAGCAGCTCCTTGCTCTTGCTGCGCTTGAACGAGAGCGGACGCCCACCCACGAACACTTCAAAGTTGCCAAAGCACTGCACCTTGACGCCCGCAGGCACATCATCGGCCGGATACCGCAGATTTTCCAGCACATTGCGCACATCTGCCTCGTTTGCAGGCTTGAGTAAAAAGCCGCTCACGAAGATCTGCAGCGCTTCCAGCGCATACTCAGGGTGTTCCGTCACCACGATCAGATTGCAGCGCGGCTGGATCTTCTGGATCATGCGAGCCAGGGCGAGGCCGTTCATCCCCGGCATCTCAAGATTCAAAAAAGCTGCATCCATCGGACCCTGACGCAACCAGGTCAACGCATCGTCTGTGGTCATCGCACTGATATAATCGCAATCCGGTGCCACTCTGCACAAGATACGGATCAGAGAATTGATCGCAAGCTGTCCGTCGTCTACGACCAGAATTTTCATCCATATCACCTCCTGACGTATGTAAGCAAATTCCCCTATTCCTTATGATTTTATCACGCAGACGTTCTTTAAGCAAGTTCTTTCGGGCAAAAAAAAGCCAAAAAGCCATTTCCGTCGGAAACTCTCGTCGTGCTTTTGGCACTTTGACGAGAAATCCGCCCCGAAAATGGCAATTCTGACTGTTTTATGGAGTTAGCAGCAGGGCATTGTTTCTGCCAGTCAGCGCATCCGCATCCGGCTGTCCCAGTATGCCGCACAGCCGCTCATAGGCCGCCTGCATCCGGGTGGCCCGGGTAGTGCAGTTATGTGCGTCCGAGGAGATCGCGTCCACAAGGCCGTCCTTCAGCCAGCGGTCCAGCTTCCGGCGCTGAAAGAATCCGCCCTCCAGCACCGTGGCCGCATTGACCTGACAGCGGATGCCGTACTGTTCCTTCAGGCGGGGCAGCGCACCGCTGCGGGCAAGGCGGGGGTAGCGCTCAATGTGCGCCAGCAGCACCCGGTAGCCGCTGCCGGTGATCTGCCGCAGGGCCGTTTCCACTTCCGCCGCCGCCACATCGGGCACGAACTCCAGCAGCACCCAGTCGGTGCCGCCCAGCGTGACCAGGCTGTGCTCGGCCGCCGCATAGGCCGCAGCCGGGGTATACAGCAGCTCCGAGCCGCTTTCCAGCATCAGGTCGTAGCCCTTTTCGGCGCAGTAAGCCCGTGCAAAATCAAGATGCCGCTGATACACGTCCCGCGGAAAGGGCTCCATGCCCGGCGTGCTGTGAGAGGTGGCAAACAGACGGGTGACCCCATCCGCCGCCGCCGCATCCAGCATGGCAAACATCTCTTCCCGCGTGCGGGCACCATCGTCCACACCATAGACGAAATGCGCGTGATAATCCGTAAAGCCGCTCATTTCTTTTCAGCTGCGTGCTTGTGCTTATAGTACCGGTTGTAGTAACCGTATTTGCCGTAGGTACGGTAGTAATACTTGCGGCTCAGGTAGCTGTCGTAATCCACCTGATTGAGCACGGTGCCCAGAATGGGGCAGCCGGTCTGCTCGATCTGCTGCTTCACGTCCAGCAGCTCCTGACGGCTCACATCGTTGTAGTTCACTGCGATCAGGGTGCCGTCGCAGGATTTTGCGATCTCGGCAGCATCAATGACCACGCCCACAGGGGCGGCGTCCACCAGCACATAATCCACCCTCCGGGCCAGGGCGTCCAGCAGGTCCTTGAAGTGATGGTTGCTCAGCAGAGCCAGGGGTTGGGCACATCCCGGCCCACCGGAACCATCAGGGCACCGGGGATATCGGTCTGGTAGATGATTTCCTCCATGCCCACCATGCCGGCCAAAAAAGTGGGAAAGGCCCTTGTCGTCGTTGCGGCCGTCCTCAAACTGCAGGCCGTACTGGGCGTTTACCACGCTGCGGCGCAGGTCGGCGTCCACCAGGGCCACCTTCATGCCACGCTGGGCCAGGGTCCGCATCAGGTTCATGGACAGGTAGCTCTTGCCTTCCGAAACGTGGCAGCTGGTGATCATGATCTTTTGACCGTTTCACCTGCAAAGGACAGGTTGGTGCTCAGGGTGTTGAAGGCCTCGCTGCCTGCATAGTCCAGTTCCGGAAATTTTGTGATCTTCAGCTGTTTCATGCCTTCCTCCCGGTACCGCCCACACGGCGGCGAATATCTTTGCTCAGGCGCTTCATGCGGCGCTGGAAGTTGCTGCCCTTTTTTGGGCTCGGTGCCACCCACCAGGGGCACAGAGGCCAGCACCACCATGCCGGTGTACTTGCGGATCTCCTCAGCGGATTTATAGGTATCGTCCAGCAGCACTCGCAGCACCACCACACCGCAGGACAGCACAAAGCCTGCCAGGAAGCCCAGCAGGATGTTCTTGCTCTTGCTGGGGCTGAAGGGGTTGGCCGGTACCCGGGCCGAGGACATGATGGTGGGCTCGTCGGTCTTCATCTTCTCCGCAATGTAGCTTCCCACCTCAGCATACTTATTGGCAATGGCTGCAGCCTCTTCGGGGTCTGCATCGGTCACCGTAATGTCCAGCATACGGGTGTCGTTGGCATTGGTCACGCTGAGCATGTTGTCCATCTGGGTATAGGTATAGTCCAGATCCAGTGCACTGATGACCTTTTCGTGCACCTCCCACATCTCAAACACCTTGATGTAGTCGCTGGTCAGGGCGCTGCCGATCTGAATATCCGACAGGTTCAGCACCGAGTCGTTGCGGCTGACCACATAGATGGTAGAGGTGGCCTTGTAGAGGGGGTCACCAGCAAAAGGTATAGAGTGCTGCCAGCACCGCTCCTGCTGCGGCGGCTGCCGCAATAAACTTCCAGTGGTCCAGCAGGCCCATGCACAGTTCCAGAAGATCAATGGTATCTTCTTCCTGCTGCGGCCGCACCTCGGAACGATAAGGTTCCTGCGTTAAAGTATCTCGCTGCACTTCGTTGCTCCTTTAAATTTCCTTGGCTTTCTCCGTGAAAAATGCGGCGTTCCCTTTTTCGGAAGAGAGCCCGCAGGACAAAGTCGTTCTGTTTTTACTTCCGGGTCACAGCTGCAATGTAGGCCTTGCCTGCCTGCAGGTTGATCATGGTGGTGGCATCCAGCTCCAGCTGGACCTTACGGACCTTACGGGCCACGCCGTTCACCACAACGGTCTCCTCCACGACCACACCGGCCAGGGGCAGGTTGACGATGTTGCCGTTGGGGGTCTTGATGCGGACGATCACGGCAACGGTGGTGCCGCTCTCCGGCAGAGCTGCCATGGGGACCTTGACGGTGATCTTGCCCATGTGGGTCTTGTAGCCGGAGACCTTAATCTCCTTGATCTCGCTGACGGTCACGGCGTTCTTCTCACTGCCCAGGATCTTCGCAGCGGCATCCACAGCCTTAGTGGTCAGGTACTGCTCCACGCCCTCGCTCTTCAGCTGGGCTTCTTCCTTGATGGAATCCTCGGTGGTCTTGACTTCCACCTGCAGGCCCTCGCTGCTGACAGAACCGGAAACGGAAACGTCGGTCTTGCCTGCATCGGCATCGGTGCCAGTCTTGCTGGGCACAGACTCCACAGCAAAAAGCGGTGGCGGCAGCCATGCTCACCAGCAGAGCTGCGGAGACCATGGCGCAAACGATCTTTTTCATTTTCATAAGAATATACCCCTTTCAGACCAGTTCTCTCGGCTTTGAGAGCGTCTTTATCCTAAACGTGTCTTGGGCACGCTTATTCAACTTTTCGTAAAACAATTGCAGCACCGCCTGCTGCAACGCATCGGCATCCGGATAAAACTCCATAAAGCCATCCTCCCCGACCTGATAGGTGCCATCCGGTTTGATGGTGTCCAGCCGGGTGTAGTCCTTTGCCGCCCAGGCCTCGTTCACCAGCTGACCTTTGGCCATGCTGGTGGTCAGGTAGGGCTGCAGGGCGTCGTAGGCGTCCACGGCAAAGTTCTGATCCTTCTGCAGTTTTTCATCCAGCTGCACCGACAGCTGTCGGATGTAGCTTTCCTGCCGCGCCATGCGGGCCTCGTTGGTGCCCACGCCGATGCTGCGGCGGGAGCGGACATAGGTCTCGGCCTGATCGCCATGCAGTGTCAGGGTCGTTCCCCTAGTCATGGCCGGGTCGATGGCGGAGAAGTCATCCTCCAGCGTCACCGTCACACCGCCTGCCAGATCGTTCAGGGTGGAAATGCCGTCCAGCCCCATGGCAAGGTACTGGTCGATCTCCTGGCCTCCCAGCAGATTTTCCACCGCTTCTACGGTCACCTCACAGCTGGTCTGACGGCCATCGCCAAAGGCATAACCCAGACAGATCTGCTCGGTCACCGGCTCGTACCGGTCCCCCAGCAGGCCCAACACCGTCACGGAGGTCATGGTATCGCGGTCGATCTGCAGCTGCTGCACCGTCTTGTCCGCGTCATCCAGTACCACCAACCGCAGAAAGTCGGCCTGGCCGGCCTTGCGGTACTCGTAGCTGTCCTGGGTGTCGTGGTCCACGCCCATGACCAGGATCGTGGTCAGGCGGCTTTTTTTGCGGTAGGTCACGCCGTCCACTTCCACAGTCTCCTGGTCGGCCTGGGGCAGCTGGGTGCGGGTCTCCGGCTTTTCTGCCCGTTTCTCCAGCCAGCGGCCCCCGCCGTACAGCACCAGCACGACCGCCAGAACGGCCAGCAATGCTACTACAGCATGAAAAACCGTCTTGTTTTTTGTTCTTGTTTCTTCAACGGGATCGCTGCTCCTTGCTTTGGTCCGAAACGCTCTGGGATTCCAGAACACCTCATTCATTTATTATGCGTCGCAATTCCGCAACTGTCAATAGATTTTATTTCATCTTTCCTGTTTTTTCGTGTTTTTCTGTCACATAAACGCAACCGGCCCCGGCTATGGAAAACTACCTTCCACAGCCGGGGCTGGTTCGTCTGTTTTATTTCAGCTCCAGTTCCGGCGGTACGTCGATCTGATCTGAAACATATTTCCCGTTCTTCTTGCGCACACACTCGGTGAGCAGGTATTCGATCTGTCCGTTCAGGGAACGGAAATCGTCCTCCGCCCAGGCAGCAAGGGCATCGTAGAGTTTGGCGTTCAGGCGCAGGGGCACCTGCTTTTTTGGCTCGGCCATCAGTACAGGCTGCCGCTGTTCACAACGGGCTGGGCGTCGCGGTTGCCGCACAGCACCACCAGCAGGTTGGACACCATGGCTGCCTTGCGCTCGTCATCCAGCTCTACCACCTTGTTTTCGTTCAGACGGTCCAGCGCCATCTCCACCATACCCACGGCACCGTCCACGATCATCTTACGGGCATCAATGATGGCGCTTGCCTGCTGACGCTGCAGCATGACAGCCGCGATTTCGGGGGCGTAGGCCAGATAAGTGATGCGGGCTTCCACCACCTCGATGCCGGCCTCGGCCACATTCTTCTGGATCTCGTCGCGGATGCGGGCCGCCACCACTTCCGAGGAGCCCCGCAGGCTGCCCTCGTCGGCCACACCGTCGCCGGTGGTGTCCACATTGGGGGCTACGTCGTAGGGGTAGATGCGCACCACGTTGCGCAGGGCGCTGTCACACTGCAGGGAGAGGTACTCCTTGTAGTTGTCTACATTGAACACGGCCTTGGCGGTGTCGGTCACCCGCCAGATCACCGCAATGCCGATCTCCACCGGGTTGCCCAGGCAATCGTTGATCTTCTGGCGGGAGTTGTTCAGGGTCATCATCTTGAGCGAGATTTTTTGCTCATGGACTCAGCGCCCATCTGCACATTCTGGCCGCTCTGGCCAAACATGGCAGCCATGCCGTTTTCTTTGCTGCTCACGTCACCGCTCTGGCTCAGGCGGGTACCGGCGGCAGGGTTGACAGCAGTGCAGAAGGGATTGACCCAGTAGAAGCCCTCCCCCTTCAGGGTGCCGATGTAATCACCGAACAGGGTCAGCACCAGCGCTTCCTGCGGGCTTGAGGACTTTCAGGCCGCAGAACAGGAAGATGCCTGCGATCCAATACCCGATGGACAAGATCAGCAGCGGCAAGCCCAGAAGCATCCAGTCTGCACCTAGCAGGGTGATGCCGTAAATAAACAGGGCAATGGATGCCACATAGCCCAACAGGGTCAGCAGCAGTACCGCCATGCCGTTTTTTGCGGGTATTCAAAATTTTCTCTTCCATAACAAGTCCCTCCCTTATCAGGGTTCGGAAGCGTTTCTTTGTGATATCAAAATCATATCACTTTGAACGGTATTTGTCAAGGCCTCCGGCCCCGCACAACAAAAACACCCGTTCTCCGGGGAAAATTCCCCAGAAAAGCGGGTGTTTTTGCGGGTTCAGGTCTCAGCGCTTGTACTTTGCGGCTGTCTGCAAACGCTGCATGGCACGCTGCAGTGCGATCTGGCTCTGATAATATTCATGCATGCTCTTCTGGTGCTGCAGGCGCTCTTCCGCACGGATGCGGGCCGCCTCGGCACGGTTCTTGTCGATATCCTCCGGGCGCTCGGCGCTGTCCACCAGCACCATCACATACGCGGGGGTCACCTCGGCAATGCCGTCACCCACCAGAATGTCGCGGGCTTCGCCGTTCACTTCAAAGTGCAGGATGCCCATGTGGATGGCCACCAGTACCGGGCTGTGTCCAGCCTGTATGCCGTACACGCCGTCGCTGATGGGCAGCACGAGGTCCTCACAGTCGCCCTGATAGAACTCACCGCTGGAGGCCGTGATATTCAGCATGAACTTGTTCATCAGACGGCACCGCCCTTTTCCTCAGCCATCTTTTCAGCGGCCTTCTGGCGGGCATCTTCCAGCGTACCCACGTTGAAGAATGCCCACCCGGCAGGTCATCGGCCTCGCCGTCCACGATGGCGGCAAAGCTGCGCACGGTGTCCTTCAGCGGCACATACTTGCCCTTCAGGCCGGTAAAGTTCTCGGCCACAGCAAAGGGCTGGGAGAGGAACTTCTGCAGCTTGCGGGCGCGGGCAACGGTGAGCTTGTCGTTCTCGTCCAGCTCGTCCATGCCCAGAATGGCGATGATGTCCTGCAGTTCCTGATAGCGCTGCAGAATGGACTGCACCTTGCGGGCCACGCGATAGTGCTCCTCGCCCACGATATCCGCTTCCAGAATGCGGGAGGTGGATGCCAGCGGGTCCACGGCCGGGTAAATGCCCTGCTCCACGATCTTACGGGACAGCACGGTAGTGGCATCCAGATGTGCAAAGGTGGTGGCGGGGGCCGGGTCGGTCAGGTCGTCGGCGGGGACGTAGACGGCCTGCACGGAGGTGATGGAGCCTTCCTTGGTGGAGGTGATGCGCTCCTGCAGAGCGCCCAGCTCGTTGGCCAGAGTGGGCTGGTAGCCCACGGCGGAAGGCATACGGCCCATCAGAGCCGACACCTCAGAGCCTGCCTGCACGAAACGGAAGATGTTGTCGATGAACAGCAGCACGTCCTTGTGGGTCTCTTCACGGAAGTACTCGGCCATGGTCAGGCCGGTCTCGGCCACGCGCATACGGGCGCCGGGCGGGCTCGTTCATCTGGCCAAAGACCAGTGCCGTCTTGTTCAAAACGCCGGAAGCGTTCATCTCGCGCCACAGATCGTTGCCCTCACGGGTGCGTTCGCCGACGCCGGTGAAGATGGAGTAGCCGCCGTGCTCGGTGGCCACGTTGTGGATAAGTTCCTGGATCAGGACGGTCTTGCCGACGCCTGCGCCGCCGAACAGACCGATCTTGCCGCCCTTTTGCATACGGGCCAGCAGGTCGATGACCTTGATGCCGGTCTCCAGGATCTCGGTAGCAGGCTTTTGCTCTGCAAAGCTGGGAGCCTTGCGGTGGATGGGCCAGTGCGGCACATCATCCACCGGGCCTTTGCCGTCGATGGGTCTGCCCAGCGGGTCGAACATACGGCCCAGGGTGGCTTCGCCCACCGGTGCGGTCAGGCCGTGGCCGGTCGCCTGCACGGTCATGCCCTTGCCGAGACCTTCGCTTGCGGAAAGCATGATGCAGCGCACCGTCGTTTCGTTGACGTGCTGCGTCACTTCCATGGTACGTTCGGTGCCCTCAGCGGTCACCGTCAGCGCCTCCTGCAGGGCAGGCAGCTTGCCTGCTGCGAACTGCACGTCCACAACAGGACCCGCTACGCGGATAATAGTTCCCTGTAACATACGATTGCCTCTATATTATAAGTTCGTTCTTTTTTTAATCCCGTTTCTGCACAGCAGCTGCACCACCGATGATCTCGGTGATCTCCTGGGTGATGGAGCCCTGACGGGTACGGTTGTACTCCAGCTGCAGATCGCGGATCATGTCGTTCGCGCTCTTGGTGGCGGAATCCATGGCGGTCATGCGGGCGCTCTGCTCGGCGCAGTAGCTCTCGGTCATGGCACCAAAGATCATGCCATGCATGTAGATGGGCGCGGTCTGCTCGAACACCGTCCAGGCGTCCGGGAACATCTCCACCTCGCCGCTGGGATCACCCAAAGCCCTTGGGGGCGGGCTGCAGATGCTCGCGGTCCAGCGGCAGCAGACGCACCATGGTGGGCTCGCTGGTCAGTGCATTCTCGATCCTGGGTGTAGACGAGATAGATCTCATCCAGTTTGCCGGTCTTGAAGTCGTCGATGGCGTCCATCGTGATATCGCGGGCACGCTGCAGCGTAGGCTCCGTGGCACCGTAGTGGAACTCCTCCACCAGACGCGGGTCCTTGTGGTACAGTGCGCGGTAACCTACCTGACCGATCACATAGAACCGGTCGTTCTCATCCGCGTGCTCCTTGAGGAACCGGAGGATGTTCTGGTTGAATGCACCGGCCATGCCCTTGTCTGCCGTCAGCACCAGATAGGCGAGGCGGGGGTTCGACTTTCGTTGGTACGGTCGTGGAAGAACGGATGCACCGGCTCTTCCGGCAGGTGGGGCACCACGCGGGAAATGGTATCGCGCATACGGTTGAAGTAGGGCGATACATTCTGGTAGTTCTTACGTGCCTTGCGCAGCTTGGACGAGGAGATCAGGTACATGGCGTTCGTGATCTTCATGGTGTCCTGAATGCTCTCGATGCGCTCCTTCAGCAGCTTACTGGACGGCATGGCTGTCGCCTCCCGCATAAGCTTTCCAGGCGTTCAGGATGGCATCGACCATTTCAGGTTCCAGCTTGCCGGTGGCGGTGATCTTATCCATCGTACCGGACACATCCGCGCGGAACTGACGCACAAATGCGGAAGTTTTGGTGCGCAGCTCGGCAGTGGGGATCTCGTCGAGCACGCCATGCGAAGCCAGCGTGAGCAGGACCACCTGCTCTGCATCGGACTTAGGCTGATACAGCGGCTGCTTGAGCATCTCCATCAGAGCCTTGCCGTGGTCCAGCTGGCGGCGGGTCTCCGCGTCCAGATCCGAGCTGAACTGTGCAAAGGACTCCATATCCTTGTACTGTGCCAGCTCGATACGCAGGTTGGCGTTGGCCTTCTTCATGGCCTTGGTCTGGGCTGCGCCACCTACACGGGACACCGACAGGCCCACGTTGACAGCCGGGCGGTTGCCGGCGTTGAACAGGGCACTCTCCAAGAAAATCTGGCCGTCTGTAATGGAAATCACATTCGTGGGAATGTAAGCGGAAAGGTCGCCTGCCTGGGTCTCGACGATGGGCAGTGCGGTGATGGAACCGCCGCCCAGGTCATCCCGCATGCGGCAGGAGCGCTCCAGCAGACGGGAGTGCAGATAGAACACATCGCCGGGGTAAGCTTCACGGCCAGGAGAACGGCGCAGCAACAGCGAGATGGCACGGTAGGCCACCGCATGCTTGGACAGATCGTCGTACACGATCAGCACGCTCTTGCCCTTGCCCATGAAGTACTCGGCCAGCGCAGTGCCGGCATAAGGGGCGATGTACTGCAGCGGTGCCGAGTCGGACGCGGTAGCCGCCACGATGGTGGTGTAGCTCATGGCACCGTGCTTATGCAGGTCGCCTGCCACGCGGGCGATGGAAGAAGCCTTCTGGCCGATGGCCACATAGATGCACAGCACATCCTTGTCCTTCTGGTTCAGGATGGCGTCGGTTGCAATGGAGGTCTTGCCGGTCTGCCGGTCGCCGATGATCAGCTCCCGCTGGCCCCGGCCGATGGGGACCATGGCGTCGATGGCCAGGATGCCGGTCTGCAGCGGGGTGTCCACGCTCTGGCGCTCCAGGATGCCGGGGCCTGCTTCTCGATGGGGTTGTAGCCCTCTGCCTCAATGGGGCCCTTGCCATCGATGGGCTCGCCCAGGGGGCTGATGACGCGGCCCAGGAAGCCGTCGCCCACCGGGATGCCGGCGCGCTTGCCGCTGCGGGTCACCAGAGTGCCCACGCCCACTTCCTCGATCTTGTCAAACAGCATGATGCCCAGATGATCGGGCTCCACGCTTTCCACCATGCCCTTTGCACCGTTGTCAAAGGTAACGATCTCGCCGTAAACAGCCTGATCCATGCCTTTGACGTCCACAACGCCGTCGGCTGCGGAGATCACGGTGCCGCCCTCTGCGGTCGTGGCGGCGGGCTTGTAGTCCTCCACACGGGTCTGCATCACAGCCAGGCTGGGCGCATCCGCCGTAATGGCGGCCAGAGCGCTCTTGCCGGAGTTGTCGAACACACGGTCGCCCACCTGCAGCACATAGCCGGAGATCAGGTCCGGCTCCACGCTGACGGTCAGCTCCACCTCAGCGGCACCGTACTGCTTTTTTCAGCTGGGTGCGGATGCGCTCCACGGCGTCCTCAGCCGGGGTACGGGCACAGTGCAGATAAGCCTTTAAAATCTCAGACGCGCTTGCCATCGCTCTCCCCCGCTTTCTGCAGCAGGTCGTCCAGCATACGGGCATCATCCTGCTGCGTGAGGTTGCGCTCCAGCACCTTTGCGCACATGGTGCGGGTCAGGTCGGCGATCTGTGCGTCGGCCTGGCGCAGCTTGCTGGCGCGCTCTGCTTCTGCAGCTGCCTTGCCCTCGGCCACGATGGCGTCGGCCTGACGCTGTGCCTCAGCCAGCAGCTGATTCTTCTGTTTTTCGGCCTGCTGTGCGCTCTCTTCGCGGCGGGCAGCGGCCTCAACGTCCACATTGTGCAGCTTGTCGTTTGCTGCAGCCAGGGCAGCTTCTGCCTTGGTCTTTGCATCCTGCGCATTGGCCAGCTCATCGTCCACCATCTGCTGGCGCTTTGCGATCACGTCCTGAACAGGCTTGAACAGGAACTTGCGCAGCACCGCATACATGACGAGGACGTTCACGACGGTCCACAGCAGGTTGATATCGAGTTTCAGCATTCGTTCACGCCTCCATTATCAGCCCAGGAACAGGATGATCATCAGGGCGACAACGAAGCCGTAAATGGCGGTACCTTCTGCCAGAGCAGCGCCCAGCAGCAGGTTGGTCTGGATCTTGCTGGCAGCCTCGGGCTGACGGGAGATAGCCTCCGTTGCCTTACCGGTTGCAATACCAATGCCAATGCCGCCGCCAATGCCGGTCAGCGCTGCAATGCCAGCGCCCAGAGCAATCAAACCGTTCATAAGTAAAATCTCCTTTATTATCAAATTTGTGCTGCCTTCTCCCAGCGGGAAGGCGTTTGGTGGTTATTCCTCTCCGCCGATGCTCTCTTTCATGAACAGCGAGGTCAGGAACACAAAGACGTAGGTCTGGATCAGGCCGTCGAACAGGTCAAAGTAGAGGCTGAACACGGCAGGAACGAAAACGGGCACCACCAGCTTGATCAGCTCCATGATGACGAATGCGCCCAGCACGTTGCCGAACAGTCGCATGCAGAGGCTGGTCGGGCGGATGGCGATCTCGAGGATGTTCATAGGGGTCATGACCGGAGTGGGGGCAGACAGACTCTTGAGGAAGCCAACGCCGCCGCGTGCACGGATGCCGGCACCCTCGATCAGGACGATGCTCATCAGCGCCAGCGCTGCGGTCACATCCAGATCCTTTGTGGGGGCTTGACGCCGAACACGCCGATCAGGTTGCTGAAGGCGATGTAGATGGCCACGGTCATCAGATAGGGCACATAACATGCGCCCTCCTTGCCCAGCAGGCCTTCAAAGAAATTTTTGCCCGCAGTGTAGGCCATTTCCAGCACGGCCTGACGCTTGCTGATGTGGTCTACCTTCAGGTTACTGGTAAGCAGGATCGAGCCGATGGTGACCATGGCCAGGATCACCCAGCTGATGACCACGGATTCCGGGATCTGCAGCGGGCCGACCTTGACGTACTCGACGGTGAGCTCTTCCATCAGGGCTTGGGTCAACTTGTTCATTTATTTTTCCTCCTTCCTGAAGAATGGGGTCCGGGTCTGAGGGTCGGTTCCGGCGATGTTCTGCCCCGCAAAAGGGCTGCACCGCACACCGGCTCCACACCTTCTTATCGCATGAAAAAAAGCCAAAGAACGTGAAAAAAAGCAAGGAAGGCGCTGGTGATCAAAGCCCTGCGCGCCCTCCTTTTTCCGGTTCGTTCGTCTTTTTCCGTTCAGTATGATAGTACGATTGACGAAAATTGACAAGCCCCTTCTTCAACATTCTACCTTTTGTTATATTATATTTCACAGGCTTCTCGAAAAAGTTGTGCAACCTGCTTTGTTTTTGCCTTCTCTGCTGCACTTTTTACACAGTTTTCTTAACCAATTTTTAGCTTTCCGGGCCATGCAGGTGTCAAAATTGCCCCTTTGTAGAACTTTTATATAATGGGTATATAAAAAAGTATAAGTCAAAGGCCTGTGATGCACGGTCAGATTGACAGAACTTTGTCGATACCTATTTATAAAAGAAAGTGTCCGGTTTCCTGCGGGATCAGGCCGCCTTCTTTTCACCGCGGCGGAACAGCAGCCGGAAAATGGCACGGCTCAGCGGGCCACAGTACAGCATCTGCCAGCACAGGGCCATGGGCATGTTGCAGCCCCAGGTGTGCACCCAGGTGCCGAAGCTCGGCTCCTTGAACAGCAGCGTTGCCACCAGGCTCATCACCGGGCACATGATGCAGACGATCATCAGCGAGATGGCATAGGTGATGAACTGCGGCCGGTCGGTGGGCTTCATGAAAGTGAAAGCCAGTGCGGTGGCCAGCTTTTCCACCACAAAGAACTCCAGCACAAAGGCCACAGGCACCATGATGGGCATTTCGTGCAGGGCCATGCCGAAGGTGGCGTTGGTCACGCCGCCGGTGGCCAGTGCCACGTTGTAAACGATCATGCCATAGACCATGATGGCAGCCATGATGATGGTGAAGATGATTTTTTCCGGTAACGTTTTGGGCATTTTGGTTTGTACTCCGTTTCTTTTTTGTTGTCCGAACTTTCGCCGCAAAAAAGCAGCCCCGCGGGAACTTTCGTCTCGCGGGGCTGCTGCGACTACCATTGATTGGCGTTATTCTAGCACAAAAAAACGGCTCTGCATAATACCCCGCTGGCATTTTCTCCCATTTTTCGCAAAATCCTTCACGAACGACCCGAAACTTTTATCACAATCCAAAAAAACATGCCCATCCGGCAGCATCTCTGGGGTGATCTGCCTCACGCATTCCGCCGGAACACCCCGCATGCGATCGGCCCGGCCGCCAGCAGCTGCAGCAGAGGTTTTCCACAAGAGGGGTCCAAGGTTGGGCAGAGCGCGCAGAAACGCCGGTCTGCGGACCGTTTTTGTTGTATTTTGCCGGTTGTTTTCAAGATTTCAACAAAAATTTGTCTATTTCTTTGTATAGTCTGCGAATGGACAAACGATGCACCCGCATGTATAATAAAGCCAGAAACCAGAGAAGTACAGCAGAAGCTCAAATGAGAGCTAATCCCGCTGACTTGAAGCAGAAAGGAGCGAGACCGATGGTCGATATGGAACCCGCACAGCAGGGACAGGCTGTCGGGATTCGCTGAGAAGCAAAACAGAGGCTCACCACAAACGGGATGTTTCCCCGTATAAAAACACAACCATAATGAGCCAGTCTTGAGCGTCAACATTGCGATATAACGACAACCTGTCGATAAACCCAGACCCCCGGCAATTCAAATAGATCCGCCGAAGGTGATCACCGATGAAGGTATCTTTTGTACGGAGACAGTTATTTGAATAGCAAAAAGGAGTTCTACCAATGTACTAGTCAAGATGCCCCAGCAAATCTAACTCGAAAGAATGTGGTAATATGAAATTCATCTTCAGAATCTCGGTGCCGCACTCCATCAGTTAAGAAAAGGGTCATTCCAATGTTCTAGTGTAAATCGTTCCCCTTGATTCCATCCCCGGTTTTCAGGTGTGTTTGATGTTTCTAAGGAGAGTCACCCTATGAAACGTTTACTCCGAAAATGAGGAACCCCAAGGATAAGAGGCTTATGACTCCGAAGAAGTAAGGATCCTGCCGGATGGAGGCTTGCAACCGCCCCATCCGGCAGGTTTTTTGTTGTGTAAATTTTACGTTGCGCGGTTGAATTCCGTCCTTGTGTTTTCACCCCCCTATGGTATAATGGTGGAAAAAGGAGGTGCATTTTATGCAGTTGGCTTTTTCCTGGTGGCAGCTCTTTTGACGTCCTTTGAGTATTTTATGGTTGATCTCCGGCGTCCGTGATTTTATGGGCAAAGACCCTCTGATCCGTCTCCCCTTCAACCAGTACGAACGGGACCCGGAATATCGTGCCTTCTGGCAGAAGAAAAACGGCGTGTTTTACATGCTCAACAGCATCGCCTTTCTGATCTTAACCTTCACACCTGTTACATCGCTGATCTACCGCATCATCTTCGGCATCGCCATCGTGGGAGATCTTCTCTATCTGGTTGCCTACGAGGCCTGGGAGCACAGCGCAGACTGAACCGCCGGGAAAGGAGTGTGCCATGAACCTGCATCTTTCCGACTGGGAGTGGCTGCGTGTCGTCACCTCTTTGCTGTTCATCTGGCGCGGCATCCAGGATCTGCGTGATCGCAGCGGAACAGCCTGGAAAACCGAGGACGAGCGCAAAACTTCCGCAAATTTTCCGGTGTGACCCTGATCCTCGGCGGTACAGCCTTTCTGTTCAATACAATTTTGCCGGACATCGAGCCGTGGAATATCATTCTGCTGGTAGCGGCATATCTGGCCTGCATCGGTTTTGTCATCTCCAACCTGTGCTACCACGGCAGCCGGGATGACAAAGACAAAAAATAACTTTCCCCTCTTGCGTTCGTTTTCTCACCCTGCTACAATGAGAAAAAACGCAGGAGGTATTTTGTTATGGTCAAGCATATCATTCTGTGGCAGCTGAAGGACGAGCTGTCCGACGCCGAAAAGGCCGCCGTGAAGGCCGGCATCAAGGAAGGCCTGGAGGGCCTTGTGGGCAAGGTCCCGGGCCTTGTGGAAGTGCATGTCAACATCAACGGTCTCCCCTCTTCCACCGCTGACGTGATGCTGGACACCACGCTGGAGAGCTTTGAGGCCCTGAAGGGCTACGCCGTGCATCCCGCCCATGTGGCCGTGGCCGACGGCAAGGTGCGCCCCTACACCAAGACCCGCGTGTGCATGGACTACGAGGTGTAAAACCCTCTCAGTCTCGCATACGCTCGACAGCTCCCCCGAGGGGGGAGCTTTTTTGCGTGTGCCGTAAAATTTCAAAAGCTCGCCCTTCGGGAGCTGTCAAAACCGGCAGGTTTTGACTGAGAGGGTTCTTTCTTCATATTTTTATTGACAAACCCGCTTTTTTTTTTCGTATTATAAACATAATAATGGCATTGGCTGAGAAGAGAAGAGTACGCATCGTCTGCGCCTGACAGAAAGCCCGAAGGATGGAAGCGGGCAGGCCGCGCGGTGCGGAACATGGTCTCGGAGCCTGCACGGGTGAACAGTGAGCCCGTGACGGTGTGGCGTCCGTTAGCGCGCCGGGCTGGTTTTTACGCCAGCACAAGGTCTTGCCCGCAAGGGCAGGGCGAAGCAAGGTGGTACCACGAAAGTGCAGCGCTCTCGTCCTTGTCCGGTCAAAACCGGCAGGACGGGAGCGTTTTTCGTTGCAATGCCAAAAGGAAAGGAAGAATTACCCCTATGAGTGAACACAAGACATTCTACATCACGACCCCCATCTATTACCCCAGCGACAAGCTGCACATCGGCCACAGCTACACCACCGTGGCCTGCGACGCACTGGCCCGCTTCAAGCGCATGCAGGGCTACGACGTCATGTTCCTGACCGGCACCGACGAGCACGGCCAGAAGATCCAGGACAAGGCCGCCGACGCCGGCGTGACCCCCAAGGAGTATGTGGACAAGATCGTGGCCACCGTCAAGGATCTGTGGAAGCTGCTGGACGTCAGCTACGACCGCTTCATCCGCACCACCGATGACTACCACATGGAGTCCTGCCAGAAGATCTTTACCAAGCTGTACGAGCAGGGCGACATTTACAAGGGCGAGTACATCGGCCACTACTGCAAGCCTTGCGAGAGCTTCTGGACCGACAGCCAGCTGGTGGACGGCAAGTGCCCCGACTGCGGCCGCGAGGTGTACGACGCCCACGAGGAAGCCTACTTCTTCAAGACCAGCAAGTACGCCGACCGCCTGCTGAAGCTCTACGAGGAAAACCCCCAGTTCATCCAGCCGGAGAGCCGCAAGAACGAGATGATCGCCTTCATCAAGCAGGGCCTGCAGGACACCTGTGTGTCCCGTACCTCGGTCAAGTGGGGCATCCCTGTCCCCTTCGACCCCAAGCACACCATGTATGTGTGGGTGGACGCCCTGAGCAACTATATTTCTGCCCTGGGTTACGGCAACGAGACCTACCACGATTACGACAAGTTCTGGCCGGCCGACCTGCACATGGTGGGCAAGGAGATCCTGCGCTTCCACACCATTCTGTGGCCCGCCATGCTGATGGCTCTGGACCTGCCGCTGCCCAAGCGGGTGTTCGGCCACGGCTGGCTGCTGATGAACGGCGGCAAGATGTCCAAGTCCGTGGGCAACGTCGTGGACCCCGTCATCCTGTGCGACCGCTACGGCGTGGATGCCATCCGCTACTTCCTGCTGCGTGAGATTCCCTTCGGCAACGACGGCATGTTCACCAACGAGGCCCTGATCAACCGCATCAACAGCGACCTGGCCAACGACCTGGGCAACCTGCTCAGCCGCACTGTGGCCATGTGCGAGAAGTACTTTGGCGGCACTGTGCACAATGTGCCCAGCACCGAGGCCATCGACACTGAGCTGGAGACCATGATCAACGAGCTGACCGGCAAGGTCACCGCCGACATGGACAAGCTGACCATCCCGCAGGCTCTGGTGGAGATCTTTGCAGTCATCCAGCGCGCCAACAAGTACATCGATGAAACGGCTCCCTGGGCACTGGCCAAGGACGAAGCCAACAAGCCCCGTCTGGAGAGCGTGCTGTACCACCTGTGCGAGGCTCTGCGCGTGAGCGGCATCCTGCTGAACGCTTACCTGCCCTCCACCGCACCCAAGATGATGGATCAGCTGGGTCTGGACGCCTCCGCGCTGGATCTGAGCAAGACCGTTTACGGCGCACAGGAGACCTACACCGTGCACAAGGGCGATGCCCTGTTCCCCCATCGACGTGGCCAAGGAGATCGCCCACCTGAAGGAAGAGGACGAGAAGCGCAAGGCTGCTGCCGAGGCCGCCAACAAGGCAAAGGCCGAGGCCGAGAAGAAGGCCGCTGCCCCCGCCGAGGAGAACGGTGTGGACTTCACCCACGAGGAAGAGATCGACTTTGACACCTTCTGCAAAGTGGAGCTGCGCGTGGCCGAAGTGCGCGCCTGCGAGAACCTGAAGGAGAGCAAGAAGCTGCTGCACCTGACCGTGTTTGACGGCGAGCGCGAGCGCTGCATCCTGTCCGGCATCGCCAAGTGGTTCAAGCCGGAGGACCTGATCGGCAAGAAGATCGGCATCGTGTGCAACCTGGCACCCCGCCCGATGATGAAGGGCAAATACGTCAGCGAGGGCATGATCTTTGCTGCCGACACCGCCGACGGCGGCTGCTCCATTGCATTCTACGGCGACGACACCCCGGTCGGCAGCCGCATCCACTAAGCCATGGAGAAAACGACGCTTTCCCGTGCGGAAAAGCTGGACCGGATCTTCGGCACGCCGGTATATGCCGTGCTGCTGGCCATTTTCTGCAATGTACTGTGGGGTTCGGCGTTCCCCTTTATCAAGCTGGGCTACCGCCTGTTTTCCATTGATTCCGGCAACACCGCCTCCATCTTCTGCTTTGCAGGGGTGCGGTTCATGCTGGGCAGCTTTTTGGTGCTGCTGGGCAGTGTCCTGCTGCAGAACCAGGTGCCCTGGTTCCCCCCCAGGAAAGGTGGCAGCAGAGTGCTGTGCACTGGGTCTGTGGCAGACCACCCTCCAGTATGCCTTTTACTACATGGCAGTGGCTCTGCTCACCGGTGCCTTTGGGGGCATTCTCAACAGCACCCAGAGCTTTCTGGGCGTCATCTTTGCCCACTTCCTCTACGGCAATGCCGACCGCATGACCCCTGCCAAGCTGCTGGGCTGTGTGCTGGGTTTTGCCGGGGTGCTCATCGGCACCCTCGGCAACCACGGCGGCGGCAGCAGCTGGGGCATCTTCGCATGCTGCTGGCCACGGTCATCTTTACCCTGTCCGGCCCGTGGAACAAGGCCGTGACCAAAAAAGGCCGACAGCTTTGCGGTCTGCTTTATCAACCTGTTTGTGGGCGGCGCAGCCCTGTTTGTGCTGGGCACTGCGCTGGGCGGACATCTGGGCAGTGTGAACCCGCTGGGCATCCTGGTGCTGCTGTATCTGGCCTTCATCTGCGGAGCCGGCTATGTGCTGTGGGCCCTGCTGATGAAAAACAACCCCGTCAGCCGCATTGCCATCTTCGGCTTTGTGAACCTTGTAGTCAACGTGCTGCTGAGTGCTGTGCTCAACGGCGAGCCCCTGTTCCGCTGGCAGTATCTGGCGGCGCTGGTGTTCGTGTGTGTGGGCATCTGGCTGGTGAACAAGGCACCCGCCCAAAAGGAGAAGGTATGACCGGCCCGATTTTTGACACCCATGCTCATTACAGCGCCCGCGCCTTTGACGCCGACCGCTTTGCCCTGCTGGACAGTCTGCCCGCCAAAGGCGTGGTAGGCGTGCGAACAGGCCACCCACTCCGGCGACGCCCCCCGCGTGCTGGAGCTGGCCCACCGCTACCCCTGGGTGGTGGCGGCCATTGGCATCCACCCGGAAAGCCTGCTGCCTGCCGCCGACTGCGGCGAAGATGGCCCTGCCCCCACGGTGTCGGTATACGGCGGCGATTGGGCGGCCGAGATGCGCGCCCTGCCCCCTGCTACGATGACCCCAAGGTGGTGGCCGTGGGCGAATGCGGGCTGGACTACCATTGGCCCGTGCCCAAGGACGCCCAGCTGGCCCTGTTTGAAGCCGAGATCCGTCTGGCGCTGGAACTGGACAAGCCCATTATCGTGCACGACCGGCAGGCCCACGCGGATGTCTATGCCCTGCTGAAAAAATACCGGCCCAAGGGCATCGTCCACTGCTATTCCGGCAGTGCGGATGACGCCGTGTGGCTGGCACAGCAGGGTCTGTACATTGGCTTTGGCGGTGCCTGCACCTTCCAGGGAGCCAAGCGAGCGGCAAAAGCCATTGCCGCCCTGCCGCTGGAAGCCATCGTGCTGGAGACGGACTGCCCCTATATGGCCCCGGAGCCGGTGCGCGGCACCCGCTGCGACAGCAGCCTCATCCGCTATGTGGGTGAGTACATCGCCCAGCTGAAGGGCATTTCTGCGGAAGAGGTGTTCCGTACCACGGCCGAGAACGCCCGCCGGGTGTACGGCCTGTAATATTTCCCGCAAGATACAGGGTCTGTGCCCTGTTTCTGGATAAATCAAGCTTTAGAATCCATACTGTTATAAGGAGATTTCTATCATGAAAGCACGCATTCCCAAACACCGCGAGTTCATCATCAACTTCCCCGACAGCATCGACAACGCCAAGGCCAACGAGGGCTGGGCAAAGCTGCAGCAGATCGTGGAGGACTACAAGAAAGCCCACAACGGCGCTTCCGTCTACGCCCCCACCTTCATCGAGGACTGCGAGCCCGCGGTCAAGAAGCTGCAGGAAGAGTACGGCTTCGAGTACACCGTCGAGTACGTTCAGTAATTTTTCCCGGCTGAAACAGCAAAACGCTCTGCGTCAGAAATGACGCAGAGCGTTTTTTTGTGCCCTTTGCGGGGTAAATTGGTTTGGCAGACGAGTACAACAAGATTAACCCGAACGATGTCCCACTTCCGTCCCCTTTGCGGGGTTTCCGGTTTGATTTGATTATAGCACACTCTGCTGCAAAAGAAAAGTGCTCTTTACTATTCCACCTTGCTCAGCAAGATGCGGTCGTTGTCCAGCGTCTTGCCGGCGTTCTCGCGGAATTTTTCCAGCAGGTCGTCCACGGTCATCCGGCTGCGCTCTTCGCCCTGCACGTCGAACACGATGCGGCCCGCATCCATCATCAGGGTGCGGTTGCCCAGTTCCAGCGCCTGATGCATGTTGTGAGTGACCATCAGGCAGGTGATCTTCTTTTCGGCCACGATGTTCCGGGTCAGCTCCAGCACCTTTTCCGCCGTGGCGGGGTCCAGAGCAGCGGTGTGTTCGTCCAGCAGTAGCAGCTTGGGGGTGACGAGGGTCGCCATCAGCAGCGTCAGTGCCTGGCGCTGGCCGCCGGAGAGCAGGCCGACGGGCTGCTTCATCCGGTTCTCCAGGCCCATGTCCAGCAGAGAGAGCTTCTCGCGGAACAGTTCTTTATCCTTGCGGGAGATGCGAGAGAAAATGGCGTGGGGCGCGGTGCCTGCACGCAGGTAGGCCAGCGCAAGGTTTTCCTCAATGGTCATATTGGGGCTGTGCCTTTGAGGGGATCCTGGAACAGGTGGCCGATGACCTTGCTGCGCTGGTGCTCCGGCTCAAAGGTGATGTCCTGCCCGCCCAGCACGATGCTGCCCTCGTCGGCGATGAAACCGCCGGTGATGGCGTTGAACAGAGTGGATTTACCGGCACCGTTAGAGCCCACGATGGTGGCAAAGTCACCGGCTTCCATGTGGAGGCTCACCCCGTTCAGCGCCACTTTTTCATTCACGGTGCCGGGGTTGAAGGTCTTATGCAGGTCGTTCAGCTGCAGCATTTCCATCTTACTTTCCCTCCTTCACGGCCGCGGCGCGGCGAGCACGGGCGGCATGTTTGCGCTTTTCAAAGGCAAAATGCTCCCGGATGGCTGGCATCGAAATGGCCACGGCCACAATGATGGCCGACACCAGCTTCATGGCTGCGGCCGGCACATTGAAGCGCAGGGCCACAGCCACGATAAAGCGGTACAGGCAGCTGCCGAACACCACGCCCAGAACGCGGCGCAGCATGGTGCGCTTGCCCACAAGGGTCTCGCCGATGATCAGGGAGGCCAGCGCAATGGTGACCATGCCGGTGCCCACGTTGATGTCACAGCTCTTCTGGTACTGGGCCAGCAGACCGCCGGACAGCGCACACAGCGCACCGGACACGCACAGGCCCACCGTAATGGTAAAGGCAGGGTTGATGCTGGAGGCCCGCACCATGGCGGTGTTGTCACCGGTGGCCCGGATGGACAGGCCCAGCCGGGTGCCCAGGAAGCCCAGCATGGCGGCGCAGGCCAGGGCTATGATCACCCCCACCAGCACCAGCTTGTACCAGCTGCCCAGAAAGTCCAGCGACTTTTTGGCCAGCGAGAAGATGGTCTCGGTCTTGACCAGCGACATGGTAGAGGAAAAGCCCATGGCCGCCAGATTGATGGTGTACAGGCCGGTGTTGACGATGATACCGGCCATGATGCTTTCCACACCAAGGCGGGTCTGCAAAAACGCAGTGACAAAGCCGGAGCACACGCCCGCCGCCATGGCCGCCACAAGGGCCAGAATGGGGTGGCCGGTCAGTGCTACCTGACAGGCCACCGCACAGCCCAGGGTAAAGCAGCCGTCGGTGGACAGGTCTGCGATGTTCAGGATGGAATAGCTCAGAAACAGTGCCAGCGCCACC
>VOFB01004080.1_pt1 | contig 29442 bp, 37 predicted proteins | sample 5384141 | NCBI WGS metagenome assembly VOFB01 (sample SAMN12384721, study PRJNA508395) | human gut metagenome | isolation source: healthy gut A | host: Homo sapiens | reverse complement strand
TGCTGGCCAGCGAAGCCCCATAACCTTCTTTCGTAACCCAGTCCTGCGCGTCGTTTATTACATATTTTATCGTTATGCCGTACTGCTCCTCCAGCTCGGCCTGGGCAGGTTTTCCTGCACCACCGTAGGCTCGAAGGAATACGGGTCGTTTTCATCCTCTACCGCCCAGCAGAAATAACGATAGGTCCCCGCCTTTATGGCGTTCTCCAAATTATCCCCCTGGGCGGAAGCAGACTGGCGTTATTGTCCGCGCCCTGAGGGACAGCGTCCCTGCCGGACCGGTAGGCGCGGGCGTGGCGCTGGCAGTCGCGCCCTCCCCGTTATCCCCGCAGGAGGTCAATACCGCCGCGCACAGCAAAATGCACACGGCCATAATTAATATCCTGGTTGCTTTCATTTTTCTTCCTTCTCCGCCGCTCATATAGAATTGAATATTGCCTCAAGCGCCCCTTCGGCGGCCCGGCGCCCGGCAAGCCCGCCGGAAAGCCCCTTCCGGCAGTTTCATCATTTAAATATTATAGCACTCCTGAATATTCGACAAATGCATTTATCTTTACTCAAATTAGCACGATAATAACCTTTCGGCCTATTTTAAAGCGCCAAAGAGCGCCCCCATTTTCACCTTAACGGACCCGCGCAGTCCCCTGGCCAATCCTTCTTTAAGCGCCCCGCCCCCTAAAGCCCGCTCTCCCAGGGCTCCGCGTCCCAAGCGCCGGATAAACGCCTTATTCATTCAAATCCCAAAAAGCAACACGTGTTAAATATGAGCAAAAAAGCTCCGCTGCTTAAAGCGCGGAGCTTATAAAGCCTGTAAAAGCTTATTTATTATTGCTTAGCTTCTTATTGCGGAGCACTATACCGGTTAAGCCAGCCGGCAAGCGCCAGGACCAGAAGCGCAACAGGCAGGCCGCAGTCCCCTGTGCCCTGGCTGTCAGATACCTGAGCCTTTTAAAGGTAACCTCTAAGGTATGCCTCCCGAAACCTTGCTGAAGGTATAGGTATTATCCTTTACTGCTTGTAACATCCTTTGCCGTCAGCAACTACCTTATCTATGATGTAATCCTTATCGGGGGTAATAGTAAACGCCTGGTCGTCGCCGCTCTTAACGGTCACCTTGCCCTCGTTGCCGTGGGAGAAACCTCTCCGTTCTCGCCCGCAGTAACAGTAATGATGTAGGAAACATTCTGGGTGCCCAGGGTTGCTTCCTTCCAGGCGGCAAAGCCCTCGCTGCCCGTTATGGAAGCGGGAAGCATATTCAGGGAGGATTCCTTAACCATATTTCCGGTTAAGTCCAAAGTTTCCAGGCTCTCCATATTGCGCAGGGGGAGCAAGGTCCTCTATCTTATTATTGGCAGCGTCCAGCGTTTCAAGCTGCATGCCCGCCTTTTCCAGACCGCCCAAATCCGCAATCTGGTTGCCGCTCAGATAAAGCTCCTTTACAGCCGCCAGCTTTTCAAGGGCGCCTGTATCCTCAATGAGGTTATCGCTTAAATCCAGGCTTACCAGCGCAGTCAGATTAGCGACGCCGCCGGCGTCCACAATTCGGTTGCCGCTCAAATCCAGCGCGGTCAAAGCGGTCAGCTTTTCAAACGCGCCCGAATCCAGAATTTTATTATCCGCTGCATTAAGGCTTTCCAAACCGGTCAAGTTAGCCATGCCGCCGGCATTTTCAATAAGGTTGCCCGAAACGTCCAGCGTTTTAAGGCCGGTAAGCAGCGAAAGGGGGACCGGTTTCCTCAATCAGATTGTCTGAGAGGTTAAGCTTTACCAGGCTGTCCTTCAAATCGCCCAGCTGAGCTATAACCTGAAGCTTATTGCCGCTCAAATCCAGGCTCTTAAGTCCCTTTAAGGAGCTGAATGCCCTCCAGGTCCTGAATGCCCTTGCCGGTTACGGCCAGGCTTTCAATCTTAGCTATGTTCTCATAGGTCAGATTTTCCTCGCCGCCTACAGCCTCAATAACGGCCGCTTCCAGATTATCGTCGTGGATTATATTCTTAATCTCGTCCGTCTGGGTATCGGCTAAAGCCGTCATGGAAAAAAGCGCTACGCAAACGCATACGCTCAGCAGCAAGCCTATTAATTTTCTTTGCTCTTTTCACAACAAAATCCCTCCTTTAGTTTTCAGGGAAGAAATTCGGCTTAAGCTTTTCTTCCCCAAGACAAATGCTGTCTTTGATATATGTTGTCGCGTATAATAATATCATTATTCCGTTATTTTGACAATAGTAACTTTCTATTTTTATAATTTTTAATAAAAAGTTTTTACAAATATATGCCCTCAGTTTATAAGGAAGACGGTCAGAAGGCATAGAATCTGTCTCCTGCCGCGTTGCTTTCGCTCCTTCGCTCCAAGTATGCCCGGTACGTTTCTCTTTCATGCCCGCTTTACCCGGCGCAATTTTATGCCTTCTGATTCCGCGGCCTCAATGATAAAGAATTCCTCCATTTTCAAGGCAGACGAAGAAAGCGTTAATTATGAGTACGGCTGATTGAGGATAATAACGCAGAAAATGAAGAAATTATCCCGTTTTGAGGCGTGTATTTCCTTGCAGACTTAGGGCAAAGGATAACGCGAACAATTTAATATGCATCATTAGAATTAATGTATACGTTTAGGAACGGAACTATAAATAAGGCGGCCGCGTATTCTTTTTAGACCTCTCCCCGGCGCCGTTTGATTCACGGCTTTTTGCCGTTTTTCCCCTGGCCGCTTTTCCCTCTTAAGCTCTTGAATTTATGTTAAAGCTGCTGTACTGCGCCGCCCCGGCCCTCTTTGGGCCGGGGCAGGCGCCGTTTAAATTTAAACGGCGCCTTGGGGGCGGGTGGGCGGGCGGCGGCGGCGCTCCCCGCAGAGCCATATATGGCTCTGCGGGGAGGGGCATGGCGCAAAAGGGCGCTTTGCGCCCTTTGCGCCATGCTGCCAAGCCTGGGCGGCCCCTTTCAGGGGCGCGCCCCAGGGCTTCGCCGCCGCCTCAACAATTAATAAATCTTGAAACGGCAGCTTTTTGCTGTTTATCCCATTGCAAGCAATGCGCTTACAGCAAAGCATATTCTATGGTCCGACAAACAAGGAACGGCTCCATTCTCTTCCCTTTAATATCCGGCGTCGGCAATGATTTTTGATACTTAAACGCAGCTTAATTTTATCCGCCCAAAGCCTGGCAGTATTTTTTCTGTAAATAAAAAGGCCGCGCACTAATCATGCTTAGCGCAGCAGCCCTTTGATGGCTAAAATGCCGCCGCCTCGTACAGATACGCTTTTCCTTTCCTGCCCGCTCTTTGCACAATTTCCAGGTAATTCAAAATATGCAGAACAATCTGCGCCAGTCCGACTGAGATATGGGCGGCCTTAGCAAAGTCTTTTTACTGTAAACCGCTCTTGCAGCTCATAGGGTACAAACTGCATATAATCCTGAATACAGGCGATTTCAACCTCCCTTACAAGCTCTGTGGGAATTCTGTCGTAGCGGACAGAGCCTTTTTTTCTTATCCCGGCTCCACCCGTTTAACAGCCTGTATTCCTCCATATTCAAAAACACCAGCTTAATCCGCAGATTCGGATATTTTAAAAACATTTTAATCCTGTACAATTCCTTAAATGCCGGATAGGGGCTGCCCTTTGCCGGAGATTTCCTTCCGGCGCTCAGTTCCCCGCTTTCCTCATTAATCCAAAAAAAGCCGCTTTTCCCAGGGAATGGGATATACAATGGTTACCGTATACAAGGGCAGAAAAGTCTTTAGCTTTTCACGCATTATATTAAAGTTCCTTGTCTGAATTTCTATAATTTCTCCGGCTCTGTAAATATCTATAAAATAATTCTCTATGGGAATCTCCTGATGATCCTCGTCCGGCTCATAATAATTTTTTAAAACGGCATGCACCGTTTTTCCGAAAGCGTGCCAATCCCCAGCCGCTGTCTGTCCCGTCCTATGACCTTTTTTGGCTTCCTCGAATCTTTCTTTGTCAATTCCGTCATTCATATACATAGTCCGCAGCTTTTTTGCAAGTCTTATCCGCAAAAACTTTATCGCGCTCAAAAAGAAGCAGGGCAGGATGATGCTGCAAAACAAAACTCCTGCATCTGCATTTTGAAAATGCGTCAATATAATTCAGGAGCTCATCCCATATGCAAAAAAACGCCTTCCCGCACAGGCCTCATGCAGGCAATGCTATTTTACGGCGCGTCTGCCAGATACTGAAATTTTCCTGATACACTTCAGTATTGATTTTGTTAAATACCGGCATGTCCCCAATATGTTCATCCCTAAAAGCCCTGTCATGGAAAACAAAGGCTTTCTTCCCCGCATATATTCTTTATTTTCTTTCAGGCCCCTGTGCCCAAGCGCTTGGTAGGTTCATCCATCGAGGGAAATTTCCGCCATAAAAAACAACGCTGCCAGCATACGCTTGGTCTGCTCCCCGTTGCTTAATGTCTGAAAGGGGCTTTTAAGAATGCCCGCCGCCTAAAGCCTGCGGCCAGCCCCCGCCTAAGCCCCGCTCAGCGCTCAGGCCCGGCGTATATATAACCTTATACCCAAAGCTCCTTTATTCAACCGTAACGCTCTTGGCCAGATTGCGCGGCTTATCCACGTCGCACCCCTTTGGCGCACGCAACATAATATGCAAAAAGCTGCATGGGCAGTATGGCCAGTACAGGCGCGAATTCAGGCAGCGTCTCGGGCACCTGCCATATCCAGTCTGATTCCTTCTCCAGCGCCGGCTCCTTTTCAAACGCTATGCAAAGCACCTTAGCTCCTCTTACCCGGCACTCGGTAATATTGCTTATGGTCTTTTCCAGAAGCGCCTTTTGCGTCGCCAGCGTTATAACCAGCGTGCCCGGCTCTATAAGCGCAAGAGTCCCATGCTTTAATTCGCCCGCCGCCAGCGCCTCTGAATGTATATAGGTAATCTCCTTAAGCTTAAGGCTGGCCTCCTGGGCTATGTAGTAGTCCAGTCTCCGACCCAGGTAAAATACGCTCTCTTGCTCCTTAAAGGCCTGGGCAAAGCGCTTTATCTCCTCCTTGCCCGCAAGTATCTCCTCCAGCTTGCCGGGCAGCAGGCTCAGCTCCCTTAAATATCTGTCCGTCTGCTCTTTGCTTATGGCTTCCCGCTTAGAGGCTATGTCCAAAGCAATAACATATGTCATTATAAGCTGGGAAACATACGCCTTTGTAGACGCTACGGCTATTTCGGGCCCCGCCCATGTATACGCCGTAAAATCCGCCTCCCGCGAAATGGTAGAGCCTACTACGTTGCACACGGCCAGCACCCTGCATCCCTTTTTCTGCGCCTCCCTCATGGCGGCGATGGTATCCATAGTTTCGCCCGACTGGCTTATTACTATTACTAAATCGCTCTTATCCAGAATAGGGTCTGAGTACCTGAATTCGGAGGACAGCTCCACATTCACCGGCACCCTCATAAGCTTTTCTATAAAATATCTGCCTACCAGCCCGCAATGGTATGCCGTGCCGCAGGCCACTATATGTATCCTCTTAATCTCCCTGGCGTATTCACGGCTCAGACAGGTTTTATAAAGCTGTACCCTTAAAAAGGCCGTCTTCCTCGCATATATTAGGCATAAGGGTATCCCTTGCCGCCGCCGGCTCCTCATGCATTTCCTTAAGCATGAAATGCTCAAAGCCGGCCTTTTCGGCAGTCTTAACGTCCCAGTCCACATGCATGGCCTCTTTTTTAACCGGCTTCATATCCTCATCATATATCTGTATGCTGTCCTTAGTCAGCAGCGCGGTCTGGCCGTTGTCCAAAAGATATACGTCCCTGGAGTATTCCAGTATGGCCGGAATATCCGAGGCTATAAAGGTGCCGTCGGGAGCCCAGGCCGCCACCAGGGGGCTATCCTTGCGCGAGCAATATAATTCGCCCGGCCTGTCCGCAAACATAATGCCTAACGCATAAGAGCCTCTAAGACGGGCCAGCGTCTTTTTGATAGCTTCCAGCGCGTCCCCCTTATAATATATGTCCAGCAGCTGAACTATTGTTTCAGTATCCGTCTGGGTATTAAAAACCACTCCCTGAGCTGTGAGCTCGTCCTTTATCTCCTGATAATTCTCTATTATTCCGTTATGTACCACGGCTATCGTGCCCTTGGCATTGGAATGCGGATGACTGTTTAAATCGCTGGGCTCGCCGTGAGTAGCCCAGCGGGTATGCCCTATCCCTTCAAAGCCCTGAGGATGGGCCTGCTCTGTTTTCTGGCGCAGAAAGCTCAGTCTGCCCTTAGCCTTATATATTTCTATACCCGACTGATTCAAAACCGCAATGCCTGAAGAATCGTAGCCTCTGTATTCCAGCCTGGCCAGTCCGTCAAGCAATATGGGCGTTACGGGCTTTTCTCCTATATATCCAATAATTCCGCACATTTAAAATTCCTCCTGGCTCTGTGTGCCGGACGGCTCCGGTTTTCTGAACCCACGCTCCGCACACGGCCATAAAATATAAAATACCCACTATCGGACATTATATTATATTCTTTTTAAGGCCAAAGTGTCAAATGTTAAAAACAGAGGCTTGTTTTTCGGCCGCCGGCTATAAAATATAAATATAAGCCTGCATAAAACGAGCAGTTTGCACAAAGGGGTTTTTTAATCCGTCGAAACAGCCTTGAAACAATAGGCGTACTTGCCAGGATGCTGCTGCTCGGGCATTTTTGTACGCTTAGAGCCCTGAATGCCCGAACAGCCGAGACCCTAAGCCGCTCCGGCCCCAATCCGCCGGCGTTTGCGGCCTGCGGCCGCCAGGGGCCGGGCCTGCGGCCCGGCCCTGGGCAGGCGCCCCTTCTGGGGCGCCTGCCAAACGCCGGCGGATTGGGGCCGCCACTGAAAACAGGGGTCCTGCCGAAATAGGGGTGGGTGGGCGGGGGTATGGAGCGCGCGGAGGGCACGGGGCGGGGGCGTCGGCAAGCTTCGCTTGCCTGGCCGGGCCGTTTCCGGCCCGGCCCGCGGCCCAAAGGCCGCGGACGCCCCCGCCCCGTGCCCTCCGCGCGCCCTCGCCCGCCTTGCATTTTTTCATCATGCCGCAGCTTCTTATCCCTTAATTCTCAAGTCTCCCCCCCGTTCTTCCGCTTCTTTCAGTCAAAAAATATATCCAAATTTTAAAATATGCATTTTACCGTATGTAATGTGAAGTTTTGAGGTATTATTAACAATATCGTGCTAATTAAAATTAATTTTGTACCTTGGAAAAAATAAAGAAATGTATTATACTAATCAGGTATCTTTTAAAGGAGGTCATAAAATGATGAAAAAAGTATTAAGCGTCATCGCTTTAGCGCTGACCGGCTGTCTTTTATTCGCAAGCTGCTCGCCGCAATCCGAGCCGTCGGCAAGCTCCAGCGCGAATTCAACCGCTTCAGCCGGAGCTACAGGCTCAGGCGGCGCCGGCCCCTACCGTACCCGACCAGCCTGTAAACTGGGCGCCCGTCATTGACGCGGACGGAACATATCACTTCGGAGTAGGCCGCACGGAATTTACCGGCAAGCTGCTTACCGATTTTACCGACGGCACTATAAATACTACTTCCAGCTACGGTGAATACAAGTTTGAGGACGGCATTCTTAAGGTATATGCCAACGGAAGCTTTGCCGACGCCTATGACAATATCACCGGCGGCCTGGACGACGGCGATTATGCAAACGCCGTCTATGTGGGTGTGCGCGTACACAACAACAACGACGAGCCCGCCTGGTTCGGCCTGCAGGGCGACAACATTTTCCTTGGCGAAAAGGGAGACGATGTAATAATAGCTTATGACAACGGGCGCGCCTACGCTACTACTGTGGAATATAAAACCACCCGTTACTGCGCTATGCTGCCCGCTAATTTTGAAGGCAACATACTCATTCCTCTATCCCGTCTGTATTCGGGTACTGATATGAACGCATCGACCGCCTGGACGGACAACCGTACTCCTTGGACCAAGCTGGGCTTCCATGTAAACTGCGAGGAAAACAATTCTGTTGATTTCCGCTATGTTTTCCTGACTAACGAAACTCTGCCCGAGGTAGAGCCCGTTCCTGAAAATGTGGATTTCAATATAACCAACCCTGAATACAGCTACACCGCCGAGCAGCGCATAACTCCCTTCTGGACTTCTAACGTTATGTACAACGAATCTCTCACCATGGAAGAAAATAACGGCGGAAACATTGTAGGCAAGCTGCTGTTCGTGCCCACCAGTATTATTTCTGTTGTGGACGCCAAGCTGCAGAATGAATACAAGGAAGGGGTAGATTTCAAAGGGATATAGGGCACCAACCAGATTGAATGGCTAGAAGGCTCCAGAATCCCCTATTTCTACAACGGCGCGCTTTCCGGCCTTAAGGAAAACGGCCAGCCTGTAAATGATTATCCCAACTGGGACAGCGAGGCCCGCTGCCGTTTGGCCGGCGTGCTTTACTGCGCTGATAAATTCCTCTGGGAGAAGCAGATTGCAGTTACCTACGAATATGATTTATCTCAGGTTGAGGAACGAGGAATCGTCTATACCCAGTATCAAGGCGACAGGCTCCCAAAACCACCCAGAAGCTTGCTAACAACGAAAGCCTTAAGGTGCTCTTCTATGGAGACAGCATTTTTTCGCTGGCGGCGACGCCAGCAGCGGACGCGGACGCGAGCCCATGATGCCTACCATGGACGTTTTGATGGCCGAATACCTGCGCACGCTCAGTTCAGGCACCATTACCTTCGACAATATCTCGGTAGGCGGCTGGACGGCTGAAAATGGCCTGCAAGCGCTTCAGCCCGGCGGTTTCAGCGGCAAAGATTATTCCAACTACGCCGGCTATGACCTGCTTATGCTGAGCTTCGGCATGAACAATGCCTCCACCAGCGCGGAATCCTTTGCAGAAACCACTCAGGCCACCATTGAAAAAATCAAGGAAAAGAATCCTGACATAGAGGTTATTCTTGTATCCTGTATCTGCCCCAATCCTGCTGCCGCAGGCTTCTACGGCAACCAGCAGTATTTCGGCGCGGCGCTTAAGGAGCTGGCAGACCAGGAGGGTTATGCATTCGTAGACATGTTTGCAGTACACCATAAAATTCTCGAATACAAGAACTACCCTCCACTACCGGAAACGGTATAAACCATCCTAACGATTGGCTTATCCGCATATATGCGCAAAATATCCTTTCGGCTATGGTGGAGTTTGAGTAATTGACTGACGCCCCGGCGCGCTAAAGCGCGGGCGGGATTAAATTAAACCCAAAGAGGGAGGACGCTATACGCGTCCTCCCTCTTTGGGTTTGGGCGCAATATATAAACTAAATACCTAACAAAAAACTATAGCGAAAAAGAGTATAAACAAAATTAAAGACGGGTGCGCCCCTTCATTGGAGGGTGGGAGCGCGCTTTAAGCTGGCTCTTTACTCTTCTGTAATTTAAAACTATTCTCCGGGCGGCCCACCCTTTAATGTGTCCCGGCCCAATGGCCGGGACGGGACCGCGCCACCCTTATCCCCGTTCTATTTCTACTTTCCTTTTCCCTTCCTGCCCTTAATCCCCTTGCTTCTCCTGCGCGGCCCTTTTTATATTCCGGCGGACGGACTGCTGCTTTTATGCTTTTGCCCGGCCATTTCTCCGTCCGCCTATCCGCCCCCCGCCCTCCGCCCCATTTAAAGCTTTTCCCATATTCTCCCTTGCTTTTAATCCTTAAAAACACAATAAAGCGCTGGCCTTTATTTGACGTTTATGCTAAAATATTAAGTTGTAATTGACAATATACAGTACAATCAGTAGTTTTCACTCTTTACCGGCGCAAAGCTACAAAAAGGAGAGCCTATGAAAAAAGCGTTAGTTTATACGGCAATTATAATTTTAACATTGTCATTAACCGCGTGCGGAGATAACAATTCGCCCAGCGCAACGGCGCAGATAACCTCTTCCGCCTCGCAAACGGCCGGCGGCAGTCCAACCAAGTCGCCGATATCCACCGGCAGCGCTCAGAATACCTCATTACCCTCTCAGAGCGCAATTCAAACAGGGAGCCCTTCGGCCTCAGGCACTTTGACTCCAACTCCAATTCCGACAGCTACGCCTGACAATACCCAGACGGGCACAAAAGCCCACCGGCACGCCCACTAAGGCCCCGACCAAGACCCCAACCAAGGCCCCGACTAAAACCCCGTCTCCCTCCAGCGGCGGCCCGACCGTGCCCGTGCAGCCCTCCGCTCCCGTAAACTGGGAGCCGGTAATAGACAAAGACGGCACCTATCATTTCGGCATAGGTCATACCGAATATACCGGCAAGCTGCTTACCGATTTTACCGGCGGAACCAGAAAAACCGGTCCTACATTCGGCAATATCGGCAAATATGAATTTGCAGGCAACACTCTTAAGGCTTACACCAACGGACAGTTTGTAGATATGTACGATAACTTTTCGGGCGGCGGACTAAAATCAGGCAATTATTCCACCGCGCGCTATGTAGGTGTGCGTGTAAAAATAACAACTCCTCGGAGGACGCGTGGTTCCACCTCCAGGGAAGCTTTTATCAGGGAAGCTTTTATCAGGAAAGCTTTTATCTCGGCAAAACCGGCGAGGATATAATCCTTGCCTACGACGACGGCCGCGCCTTTTCCGCGCCTGAAGAGGAGCATACCTCCCGCTGGTGCCTTAAACTTCCCGCCGGCTTTGAGGGCAACGTGCTTATTCCCGTATCCCGCCTCTATTCGGGGCCGGATATGAACAGCTCTACCGCCTGGACCGCAGACCGCAAGCCCTGGACCTCGCTGGGCTTCCATGTAACCTGCGCCGGCGCCTCTTCGGTGGATTTCAAATATGTATTTCTGACCGACAAGAGCCTGCCTAAAGTAGACGCGCTGCCCGGCGAAAGCAGCGGCATTACCAATCCCGAATACTCCTATACAGACCAGCAGCGCATCACCCCTTTCTGGAAATCCAATATTATCTATAACGAGGCTCTCACCATGGAGCAATCAGGCTCGGATATCTCGGGTAATTTGCTGTTTGTACCCAAGCGCATAATTGCCGTAGTGGACGCCCAGCTTAAGACCGAATATGTAGAGGGCAAGGATTACCGCTGGGTAAAGGGCACCAACCGCATAGAATGGCTCAGCGGCTCCAGAATACCCTATTACTACGAAGGCGCGCTGCAGGGCAAAAAGGAAAAACGGCTCCTATATAAACGATTATCCCTATTGGGACGAATTGCAGCGCTGCCGTTTAGCCGGCGTATTATACTGCGCCGATAAATTTCTCTGGGAAAAGCAGATTTGCATAACCTATGAATACGACCTCAGCCAGGTGCAAAGCAGGGGCATAGTTTATACTCAGTACCAGGGGACAAACTGCCTAATACCGTCAAAAAGCTGAACGGCAATCAGAATCTTAACGTGCTCTTCTACGGAGACAGCATTTTTTGCGGGCGGAGACAGCTCCTCCTCCAGAGGCCGGGCCCCCTATATGCCTAATATGGACCGGCTTATCCTGGACTATTTAAAACCAAAACTACGGGTAACGTCAGCCTTAAAAACATCTCGGTAGGGGGCTGGACGGCCGAAAACGGGCTTGCGGCGCTGCAGCCGGGCGGCTATAAAGATCCCGCTAACGGCAAGGTGACCGACTACTCAGGCCAGATTGCTGGCTACGACCTGCTTATCCTCAGCTTCGGCATGAACAACGCTTCTACCCCGGTTGATTCCTTTGTGGATACTACTCAGAAGATAGTTGAAACAGTAAAGAAGAAGAATCCCAATATTGAAGTAATTCTGGTTTCGTGCATATCGCCCAATCCCCAGGCGGCAGGTTTTATGGCAACCAGCAGTATTTCGGCGCGGCGCTTAAAAACTTAGCTAACCAGGAAGGCTATGCGTTCGTGGATATGTTCGCCGTACATGACAAGATACTGGACTACAAGGACTATTCAGCTACCACCGGCAACGGCATAAACCATCCCAACGACTGGCTTATCCGCATATATGTCCAGAATATTCTCTCTGCCATGATTAAATTCTAAATTAATAGCGGCTTTTGCTTACAGGGGGCGGCGCGTTTAAAGGCGACCGCCCTTTTTAAAGGGCGGTCGCCTTTGGGGCACGCAGAGGCGGGGGGCGGCTTTTGGGCAGGCGCAGCCTGCCCTCGGCCCGAAGGCCCGAAGGCGGGCCTCCGGCCGCAAAGCCGCCCCACTCCCGCTCTGCGTGGCCCATGTCCCGGCCTCAAGCTTTGCTTGAGGCCGGGACGCCGCCCGCCCCAGCCAATACATCCAGTAAATTACCCTTTTAATTTTTCAGCAGCTATTGTATAATATAAAAAACTACTGCCAATAAACGGAGATATATTATGGAACAAATAGAGCAAACCCCAACGCCCAATGCGCCCGCGCCGCGCAAAAAAAAAAGGAGCTTATAAAATGGATACTGATAGGTCTTGCCGGAATACTGGTTCTTACTGCGCTCGCTTTAATAATCTCAAACGCCGTGGGAGCTTAATTCCTCCTATAACAGGTCCATAGAATTTTTGTCCCAGGAGCAGTTTGACCAGGCTGAAAGCGCGGCGAAAGAAATTCGTTCCAGGGAGCTGCGCGAAAAAAATATTACGCTCAGCGAAACAAGGCCGCGTCCCAAAAAGCGCTGGAGCTGCTGGAGGACGGGAATATAGAGCAGGCCTTCAGGCTGGCCGATATTATTTCCGACCCGCTCATTCTAAGAGAATTTAACAATAAATTTTATCCGGCCGTATATGAGCAGGCGATTGCAATATTTGATTCGGGCGAGCAAGCGCGCGCACGCGAATTTATGGAAAAATACGCATCCAAAAGCTACGAATACATGCGCAAATTCAATCAGTATGCGGGCGGCAAATAATTTAACCGGCTGTTAGCACGGTGGAAAACAGGCTGTGGATAATGTGGAAATAATTTTTATTGCGCCAAAATTCCCCTTGATGTGCGGACAAGCCCGGCATAAAATATTTTTTAGGGCTGTGGATACTTTCCGCGCCCCGTCAGGGGCGGAAAATGAGGTTCTTTGGGACAGGGAAAGCGAAGCTTTTCCTGTCCCAAGAAGCCTGTCTTTCCGGCGAAGCCGGAAAGACGGGCACAAATAATCGTACCAATACTTAAGAACTTACAATACATTGACCTAAAACATTTTTAATGATATTATATTTTAAAAATAAACTTAAATATTGAACGTTTGAGGTAAAAAATGCAGCAGGAAAATATAAAGCGCATAGTAACAGGAAAACCATCTACCGATTTAATTTTATCGGCATATGTTCAAAATAATGAAGTTATATTTCCGCTGATACTTTCCTTATATGTACCTGTCGGTTCAACGATAGCAGATGTAACCTATGGAAAAGGCGTTTTTTGAAGAACGTAAATAAAGACCAATATACCCTATATTGCTCCGACATAAAAACAGGAGTAGACTGCCGAAAGCTGCCATATAAAAATCAATCTATGGATTGCGTTGTACTTGACCCCCCACATGGAAGGCTTTTATCGCCGCCATAGCAGTCATCTGGCTGGCAACGGAACATTTGCCTCTTTCCGCGAGGCATATTCCGACGGCAGCGTATACTCCCAGCAAACGGACGCGCCAAAATACCATGGTGCTGTTTTAGCCATGTACTGTTCAGCCGGCCTTGAAGCGCTGCGCGTTTTAAAAAACAACGGCATATTAATTGTAAAATGCCAAGATGAAGTAAGTGCAAACAAACAGCATTTAACCCATGTTGAAATTATCAATGAATATACAAAATACGGTTTTATAGCAGAAGATTTATTTGTTATGATAAGAAACCACAAGCCTAATATTTCAACCTTAAAAAAGCAGGTTCATGCAAGAAAAAATCATTCTTATTTTTTAATATTCAAAAAGGCTCACTAAAGCATATCTTCTAATAGAGCAAAACATCAGTTGTAAAAGGCGGTTGTAACGGCCAAGATATATTTATTAGAGTCTTTATGAGATATTCTCTATCATCAACGCTTATATTACGCGATTTAGTTCCCGGATGTGGTAAATCGCAATTTTTTGCAAAAAGCAAAACGCCATTTATCACCAAAAAGCATACAAACTAATTGCAACAATATCAAATTCACCGACAGCAAGACATGTAGTATTTATCGTGTGTCCATTCGGTAATAATATTTCGCGTCTATCGCTAGCATCACATTGAAATTTTCCAAACCATTCATCATCGCCAATTTTAACAACTGAATTTGTTTGTAAAGATTTCGCTTCAATTTTAAACTCCTTTCCCTTATAAAAAATGATATGTCCCCCTTGCTTTTTTTCTATCGTGGTCATCATATTTAATTATATTCTCTATATATTTATTACCATTAAAATACTTCTTGCTTTATACTCGCTTATATAGCCAAATATAAAGCCTCGCAATGATGGATTGTCATCAACTATTTTAGTAAATTCTTCAGCAGAAATTTCCCATTTATCCAGTATTGTTTTCATAAATATCTCCTTATCAAATGCTGAATACTGTTATATAATCATGTAATTTATTATTTAATTGATTAATCAACATCAATACTAAACAACTCATTAGGCGTGCATTCCAAAATTACACACAAATCCTCCATAGTAGAAAATCTAATGCCTTTAGTTTGATTATTTATTAATCTATTAAAATTCTGATAACTCATACCCAGCTGATTATATAACCAAAACTTCGTCTTGCCTTTTTTTCTCTAAAAGTTCTTGGACATTCAATTTAACCATAAGCCTATCTCCCAATATCATTCATTCATTTGGATGATATCTGATTTCCAACCAGCTTATATAGACGTATACATTATTTTGTTAAAAAATTATAGATATATACATTACTCTTCGTCAAACACAGATATAAGTTCATTGGGAGTACATTCTAAAATGTCAAACAACGCTTCTAAAGTAGAAAAATGTATAGATGTGGTTTCATTATGTATTAATTTATTAAAATTTTGATAGCTCATGCCTAATTGCTTGTATAACCAGTAATTTGTTTTCCCCTTATCTTTTAATAATTCGACTATATTTAATCTTACCACGATATTTTCCCTCCATTTTTTAGTGTTTTAATAATACTCCAAATAAATTCTTTACATATAGACTTAGAGATTATATAATGTATATGTCTATATATTTAATTGGTGGAATATGGTCGTTTATACTTTATTAAAAGAGCATTCAATACACCCAAAGAATCATCTGAAATCGGCTCTTAAGGACATTTACAAATATGACCGGCATATAAAATGTCTGGTATATAATTCTGGCGGACAGAATTTTAGCTGCGCGGCGGAGGCGGTGCGCGAGCTGAAAGCGGAATGCCCCGGGATAGAGCTGTGCATAGTCATGCCCTTTCTGCCGTTAGAGGATGAATATCTTAAGGTGCTGGACAAAAAAACAGAGGGACTTTGCGACAGCGTTATTATTCCCGACGCCTGGCTGGAGGAGGCGGGGATATATTCTCAGATACAGCGGGTTATAACAGAGCGTCTTGTATGCCAAAGCGACATGCTTATTATCGACGCGCCCATTGTCACAGGATTTTTAGGCCGCATTGTAAAGCTGGCCAACGACATGGGCGTAAAGGTGCATAATCTGTACTTTGACTCGCTTAATAGCTCTGAACAGGACGGGGAATTTTAGCCAGGCGCGCAAACCTCTTTTAGACCGGGGCCAGTCGGCCCCGGTCTAAAAGAGGTTTGCGCCGGGGGCGGCGCGGGCCGCGTCCGCTGAAAGCGGACGCGGCAGGGAGGGCGGCTCGTTGGGCAGGCGCAGCCTGCCTGGCCCGGGCCTTCGGCCCGGGCCCGCGGCCGAAGCCGCGCAACGAGCCGCCCTCCCACGCCCAGCCTCAGGCGCAGCCTGAGGCTGGGCGCCGCGCCGCCCCGCGCAAAAAGCAAGCGCTCAATAAACCGCAGCGCCTAAAAAATAAAAAAAATCCCTGGGGCGGAACATAAGTTCCGCCCCAGGGATTTTTGCTTCAGAGCAAATCCGCAGCCGTTATTCAGCGCGCCCAAATCCTTCAGCTATTAACCGTCCTTTTTCTCCAGCGCTTCTTTCACCTCCCGGGCCGTACCGCACCTAAGACACTTACCCGCCCTGAAGGGTATGGAAACAATCCCGCAAAGCGTCCCCGCCCCATAGGACACATGCAGCAGCAAAAATAACAACGGCAGACAAAGGGCTAAAGGATAAAAGGGCTTGCCTCTTAAAGCCATAACGCTCATTAATATATTTACGGCCAAATACGCGCCCCACATTGCCAGAATAGGCCAGATAACGCCCAGCGCCGCCAGCGCCGCCGTAAAAATTATTCCCAGCACAAACGCCGCGGGCACAAGATGAAAAATTGAAACGCAGCCGGGACAGACTCCCAGCGTCAGCCCTATCCAATAGCCGTTGCCCGCCTTCTGCTTAAGCATACGTCCCAGCGTGGGCCGCACAAGCTGATACGAGCGTATCTGCGGGTCGTAGCAGATTTTATATCCGTTTTGGTGCAGCCGGTAGGAAAATTCATTATCCTCCGTCCGGCGCAGGGCCTCGTTATACCCTCCCGCCTTCTCAAACACCTCGCGGCGGCAGGCTATATGAAATACGCTGCCGACATACCCCGGCTTTTCAGCGCGCCGGTATATTGCAAAGCCCGAACCGAACATGGAGCTTTCAGCCGTAAGCAGCAGCCGTTTATTCAGAGCGTCCGAATCTGTTATGCAGGGGCCTCGGCCCGCCGCAGACCTTTTCCCTCTCCAGCCTGCGCGCGCAGCTTGATATAAAATCATTAGGCAGGGAGGCGTGCGCGTCCACCTTTATAAGGGCGTCTCCCGTAAAATTCTTTATAATTAAGTTGTGAGCAGAGGCCTGCCAGATTCTTTTTATTCTCTAATATTATTATATTCCTGAAGCCGTTCTCCTCCCGGGCAAAGCTTTCAAGCAGCGCCCGCGTTCCATCCTGGGAACAGCCGTCGGCAAATATGAGCTCAATTTTATCCTTGGGATAATCCTGCGCGCATAAATCCCTGAGCAGGCGGGGCAGGTTCTTTTCCTCATTATATGCCGCTACGCCTATGGAAATCAGCATTTTTATTTCCTCCAACCTTTTTTTCTATCGCCTAAAGCCCGCTGCGGGCGGGCGTCCAGCGTATTATATCATACCGCCGCCGCTGCGGTCAAGAAATGGGGCGGGGGCGGGGGTGGAGGGAGGGTTGTCAACCGCGGAAAACGGGGCGGCTCGTTAGGCAGGCTTCGCCTGCCTTGCCCGGGCCAAAGGCCCGGCCGCGGCCTCCGGCCGCGTAACGAGCCGCCCTTCACCGCGGTTGACAAACCCTCGGACGCTATTGTAAAATATACCTTAGGCTCTTTATCCGGCCCGGACCGCGGCATTCGCTCCTCCCGCTGCGCTGCAGGCTTAAAAACGCAGCCTCAAAGCGCAAGCCGAGGTCCCAGGCTCAAGTCCCGGCCCCCGCGCCGTAAACTTAAGCCACGGCCCCAAAACGCCGGCTTAAAACGCAGACCCAAAGCACAAACCCAAGCCGCAGGCTCAAGCCAAAGCCCCAAAGCGCAAACTCACGCCCCAGACCGCATAAAGCGCCTCTGTTCCTAAAGCGCCCGCGGCCGGGGATAAATTAAAAATTAAGGAGCAGCTCCCCGAGCGACATTTTTATATGCAAACTGTTATAGAACTCCTAAAAGCCGTGTTCCTGGGCATTGTTCAGGGCATAACCGAATGGCTGCCCATAAGCAGCACCGGCCATATGATTCTGGCCAACGAAATAATCAGCCTCTCCGTCTCAGACGCCTTTATGGAGATGTTCGAGGTAGTTATCCAGCTAGGCTCCATTCTCGCCGTGGTAGTGCTGTTCTTCCATAAGCTCAATCCCTTTTCCCCCAAAAAAGCGCCCCTCAAAAAAGAGAGACCTTCTCCCTCTGGGGCAAGGTATTAATAGGCGTTATCCCCGCCGGAATTATAGGCCTGCTCTTTGACGACCAGATAAACGATATATTCTATAATTCCCTCACTATCGCTATAACCCTTATTATATACGGCGTGCTCTTTATACTGGTGGAAAACCGCAATAAGGGCCGCGCGCCCCGCGTAGGCTCGGTCAGGGAAATAACCTGGCAGCTCGCTCTGGCTATAGGCTGCGCCCAGGTTCTCGCCCTGATTCCGGGCACCTCCCGCTCGGGCGCAACCATAATAGGCGCTATGCTCCTGGGCCTGTCCCGCACCGCCGCCGCTGAATTTTCCTTCTTTCTGGCCGTGCCCGTCATGCTGGGAGCCAGCGCCCTTAAGCTGCTTAAATTCGGATTTAATTTTACCGGCATGGAGCTGGCCGTGCTTTTCTCGGGCTGCGTTACCGCCTTTTTAGTTTCTCTCCTGGCCATACGCTTCCTGATGAGCTTTATTCAAAAGCATGATTTCAAGCCCTTCGGCTATTACCGCATAGCCCTGGGCATTATAATATTAATAGTGTTCGGACTGCTGGGCAAGCTCTAAGGCGCGCTCCGGATACGCTCCAGCAGGCTAAGCGCACGCTCTAAGGCGCGCTCCAAATAGTCTACAGGCAAGCTTTTAAGCAGGCTCTGAATTTTATCAAACCTATGCAAACTTATGCGCTCCCCATTGGCTCTGCGCCCGTCCGGGAACGCTCTACGGAGGAATTTTTATGGATTACAAAAAGGAAATCGCCCGGCTGACCGCTGAGAAAGCGGGCGTGGACGTTGAAGAGCTGGAGAGCTTTTTAGAAACTCCCCCAGCCCGAAATGGGGGATTACGCCCTGCCCTGCTTCAAGCTGGCTAAAATCCTGCGCAAGCCTCCCCAGGCCATAGCGGCCTCGCTGGCTCAGGAATTGGAAATCCCGCCCTTTATAAGCAGGGTCCAATGCGCGGGCGGATACCTCAATTTCTATATAGACCCCCTTACCCGCGCAAAAGAGACGCTGGAGCGCATAGCCCGCGAGGGCGAGGGCTACGGCGGCTCCAGCCTGGGCGAAGGCAAAACTATCTGCATAGATTATTCCTCCATAAATATAGCCAAGAAATGCCATATAGGTCATCTTACCACTACCGCCCTGGGCCATTCCCTCTACCGGCTCTATCAGTTCCTGGGCTATAAATGCGTAGGCATAAACCACCTGGGCGACTGGGGCACCCAGTTCGGCAAGCTTATCTGCGCCTACAAGCGCTGGGGCAGCAAAGAGGCCGTAGAGCAGAAAGGCATAGACGAATTGGTGGAATTATACGTCCGCTTTAATCAGGAGGCGGACCAAGCAATGGAAGACGAGGCCCGCGCCTGGTTCAAAAGGATTGAGGACGACCATCCCGAAGCGATGGAGCTGTTTAACTGGTTCAAGGATATTACCCTCCGGGACGTGGCCCGAATATACCGTTTATTAGGCATAACCTTTGATTCCTATGCCGGCGAAAGCTTTTATAAGGATAAATGGCAGGCGGTAGTTTCCGAGCTGGAGGAAAAGGGACTGCTTAAAGAGAGCGAAGGCGCACAGGTGGTAATGCTGGACGAATACGGCATGCCCCCTGCATAATAATTAAGAAGGACGGCGCCAGCCTTTATTCCACGCGGGATATAGCCGCGGCGATATACCGCAAAAAGGAATACGACTTTTACAAATGCCTGTACGTCGTGGCCTATCAGCAGACCCTGCATTTTAAGCAGGTATTTAAGGTGCTGGAGCTGATGGGCCGTCCCTGGGCTAACGACCTTGTGCACGTGCCCTTCGGCATGGTCAGCTTTGAGGGCAGACCCTTTCTACCCGCAAAGGGCAGGTAGTCTACCTTGAGGACTTCTTAAACAAGGCCATAGAAAAGGCGCTGGCCATTATTGAGGATAAGAACCCCGCTCTGGAAAATAAGGAGCAGGTCGCGCGTCAGGTAGGCGTGGGCGCGGTTATATTCTACGATTTATATTCCAGCCGCATTAAGGACGTGGATTTCTGGTGGGACCGGGCGCTGAATTTCGACGGGGAAACCGGCCCGTATGTGCAGTATACCCATGTCCGCTGCACCAGCGTGCTGGCTAAGGCGGGCCTGAGTGAAAATGCGGCTCTGGCTCCGTCCTCGCCCGATTTTACCGCCCTTAAAAACCCCGAGGCGGGCAGCATTATTTCCCTGCTGGAGGCCTTTCCCGCCATTGTGCAGTCGGCGGCCGAGAAATACGAGCCTTCCCTGCTGCTGCACCATGCGGTCAACCTGGCCCAGGCCTACAACAAATATTATTTTGAGCATCGGATACTGGAGGGAGAGCCTAACCAAACCGCGGCTAAATTAATGCTTACCGCGGCGGTGCGGCGGGTGCTGCGCACAGGCCTGAGCCTGGCCGGCATAGAAGCTCCCGACAGGATGTAGTTCTGTTGCGGCGGCGCTCGCACCCGGGGCGCGGGCGGGGTCTGTTAATGCGCCCGGCCTCCGGCCGGGCGCCGGGCGCGCCCTAAAATATAAAAAGCAGGCGTAAAACCGCAAAATCCCGCTTGAACTGCCCCCGCATCCTGAATCCCAAAAACGCCCCGGCGCGCCCTCCTTTAAAGGGCGGGGCGCCCCCCAGACGGCTTTTATCCGCAGCGGCGGCGTTAAAGCCGTAAAAATCCATCTTACAGGAGGCAGCCATGTTAAAAAGAAAAGACCAATCAGCTGAAAACCTAACCCAAAATCAAGACGGCAACCCCAAAAGGCATAAGCTGAACGCAAAACAGATTATAGGGCTTATTCTGTTTCTGTCCCTGCTGTTTTCCATTGTGTTTACAATTTTCCGGTACATAAACGCGCCTGAAACCCGGCCAGAGGGCGACGCAAGCATAAAAATAAAAAGCGATTACCAGCTTATGCTGGTGCAGTGCACGCTGGCCATAGTGGTCATGTTCCTGCCCTCTATAATTCAAAAGAAATTTAATCTTGCGATACCCAGCTACATGTTCGTATTGTATTTCATATTTCTTTACTGCGCCGTGTATTTGGGCGAAGTACGCAATTTCTATTATTCCGTGCCCCATTGGGACACCATGCTGCATACCTTCAGCGGCGCCATGCTGGGCGCGCTGGGCTTTACAATAGCCGAGCTGCTCAGCGATTCCCCCCACCGCAAGGTGGAATTAAGCCCTTTCTTTATAGCCTTCTTCGGCTTCTGCTTTGCCGTAGCGGCGGGCGCAGTATGGGAGATATACGAATACACCATAGACAGCATTATGAAGCTCAATATGCAGAAATACGCCTTTGAGGACGGCACTCTCAAGCTGGGCCGGGCCGCCCTGAACGACACCATGAAGGATATTATTGTGGATGTTATAGGCGCGCTGGCTATGGCGGTCATAGGCTATATATTTAAAAAACGCAGCGAAAAAAACGCCTTGCTCAAGCCGAAACGGCTCAAAGCGCCCTCTTGGACGCAACTCAGGCCCCGCAGAGCCAGGCAAAAGGAGAATAAATTTTATGGTTAGAGTTAGGTACGCGCCCAGTCCCACGGGCTATATGCACATAGGCAATCTGCGCACCGCCCTGTACGGCTTTCTTTTCGCCCGGCACACCGGCGGAAAATTCATACTGCGCATAGAAGACACCGACCAGGGGGCGTTATGTGCCCGAGGCGCTGCAGGTCATATACGATACGCTGGCGCAGACGGGCATAATTTATGACGAAGGGCCGGATAAGGACGGAGGCATGGGTCCGTATATTCAGTCCCAGCGCAAAGACATATACATGAAATACGCGCTTCAATTAATAGAGCAGGGGGACGCCTATTATTGCTTCTGCTCGCAGGAGGAATTAGAGGCCCGGCGCGCGGAATGCGAAGCAAAGGGCAGGGTATTTAAATATGACAAGCAATGCGCGCATATTCCCCTTTCGGAAGCAAAAAAGCGCGCCGCCTCAGGCGAGCCGTTTGTTATAAGGCAGAATGCGCCCGTTACTGGCACAGTCAGCTTTAAGGATATAGTTTACGGGGATATAACCGTGGACTGCGACACGCTGGACGATATGATACTTATAAAAGCGGACGGCCTGCCCACCTACAATTTCGCCAACGTAATAGACGACCATCTTATGGAGATAACCCATGTGCTGCGGGGGAGCGAATATCTTTCCAGCGCTCCCAAATACACGCTGCTGTATAAGGCGTTCGGCTGGGAAGAGCCTGCTTACGTGCATCTGCCCCTTATTATGAAGGACGCGCACAATAAGCTGTCCAAGCGCAACGGGGACGCCAGCTATCAGGACTTATACGCTAAGGGCTTTCTGCCCCAGGCTGTAATAAACTACATCGCCCTGCTGGGCTGGAACCCGGCACCAATCAGGAGATATTCTCCATGTCCGAGCTGATAGAGGCTTTTCTCTTGAAAACATCTCTAAATCTCCCGCGCTGTTCGACCCGGTTAAGCTGCGGTGGATGAACGGCGAATACATAAAGGCTCTGCCCTTTGAGGAATTCTGCGCTTTAGCCGAGCCGTGGTATGAAAAAAGCGCAGTTAAGGGCAGATACGATTACTCCAAATTATCCCGCCTTATGCAGACCAGAATAGAATGCTTCAGCGAAATACCCGAAAAGGTAGCTTTTCTGCCTCAGGTTGCGCCTCATGGCAAGGAGCTTTACGCGCACAAGAAATTTAAGCTGGATACGACCGGCGCGCTTGCGGCGCTGGAGCTGTCCCTTACCGCCCTGGAAGGTTTGGAGCGCTTTGACGAAGGGAGCATACACGACTGTCTTATAGCTCTGGCGCAGAGCAACGGCCTTAAGAACGGGCAGGTGCTCTGGCCTGTGCGCACGGCGCTTTCGGGGCTGCCCTCCACGCCGGGAGGGGCTGTGGAATTAGCCGATATTTTAGGCCGGGACGAGACCATTAAACGCATTAAAGGAGCCATTGAGCTGCTTAAAGGCTAGCGCCTGAGCCCAGCGGGGGCGCTCCCACCCTTCAAGGAGGGCGCCCCCGGCTTTAACCCATTCTATATTCTCCTGTGCTAGTCCCGGTTCACTTTATCCCGTTTTTTCTGCTGAGGCGCCCAAAATTAAATCCCACCCGCGCCGCATGCCCCGGCTTGGGCGCATAGCCCCAGCTTAAAGCCGGCTCATTAAAAAGAGAGGTTCTTCGCATGACTGTTATAAACCAATTGGACACGACCCTTTTTCCTAAAATGGAGAAGGGCAGATTATGCCTTATTTCCCTTTCAGACTCCGGCCAGGCGCGCGCGGCCTACGCCGGCGCGCTGGCCGCCGGCGCAAGACCCCTGATACTGACCTCCGGCCCGCTGGCCGATTCGGACGCGCTTAAAAAGCTGCTCTCTGGCATGAACGGCGCGGGGGTTTGCTGGGACATAGCCGCCACCTGCACCGCGGGCGAGCCGCCCCGTACTACCATAAAGGCTATAGGCCGCTTTATTCAGGCCGTTCTGATAAAAATTCAGCGCAGCTTCCCGCGCTGGAACTGCTTAAAGCGCAGGGCTTTGACGGACCCATCGTTTCCCCGCCGGGTTTAGACCTGTAACGCCGGGCGCGCGGCCGCGTTTTTAAAGACGCTGTTATGCTTAAAGCTGCTGCGGCGCGCAGGGGGCGCGGGCGGGGGGTATGTTTTATGCGCCCGGCCTCCGGCCGGCGCCGGGCGCGCGTACACCAAAAATCCATTATATTCCTGAAAACAATTAACCCCCATATGCCTTTTCAAAACCGCCGCCCATTACGCGCCCCTCCTTTAAAGGGCGGGGCGCCCCATGCTCAAAAGCTCTTTTGCTTTTTCTATAATATTACAAATGTCCTTTTAAATCTCCCCTTTTCCCTATATAAGTCTCATTTTATATATTTACTTCTGTCCATGCCTCTGATATAATAATTATAATATGTTCGGCTGCGTATTTTTTTTATCGCTGCCCAGCATATCATTCAGGGGTAAATAAATTTTTGGAGGAAAAATTATGATTTGTAAAAAATGCGGCCAGGAAATTCCCAATGACTCGGGTTTTTGCTCAAACTGCGGAACTGCTGTCAGCCAGGAAGAAGCCTTTAATCAACCTTCTCCCTCAGACGGCTCGCTTAACGCTCAGGCGCCCCGCAAAAAGGGCAAACGCAGGATGAAGCTTATAGCCGTACTAGCGATTGCGGTTATCCTTCTGGCTGGAATAGGCACGCTGGCCTATAACGCCCAGCCCTCCCTCTACCGCATGTTTAAAGGGGAAAAACAGCATTTTCCATGCTTTTAGACAAAATGCAGGACAAATACTCGTCCCAGGAGCTCTATTCTTTTAAGGATGACGCAAAAGCTAAGATAACCCACAGCCTCAGCTACGATTTTAAACAGCTTCAGGAGCTGGGCCTGCCCATGGACGGCAGCCTGGAAAACACTAAAATCGCTTTGGACCAGATTATCCGAATTGACGGAAAAAAGGAAATATTCCAGGTTGAGCAGGAAACCAGCCTTTTCGAGCCTCTTTCCCGCAAATATCCGCCGTTATGTCCTCAGGGAGATTTCGGCCTGTATATTGACGGACTGACAAAAAGCTATATTTCCCTTAACAGCCTTATTAATATGGCTCTTGAGCAAAACCAGAGCCAGAGCCAGAGCCAGACCGGCCAGCCGGAGATAATTCTGTCTGCGGCTCAGCTGGAGCAGCTTGGCGCAATGCTGGAAAAAAATATAAGGATACTTTTATTGAAATCACATTTGACTCGGATAATGTAAAATTTCAATCAGGCAACGACGACTTGGGCTTTAACGCCTATTGCTATGAAATTACCCTTACTCCCGACGTTATTTTTGATATAGTCCAATCTATTATAACCGACTTTAATAACGACGGCCAGCTCAAGCTTATGATATGCCAAATCATAGGCGGTTCGGAAGCGCAGGTCCTGCTTAAGCAATTAAACGCTTCGCTGGAGGAATTTATCCAGGAATTAAACGGAGATAAGGACGCTCTTATTAAGGAGCTGGAAGCCGAGCTGGACGAAATAGTCATAGAGCTTTGGTCTGACGGAAAAAACAATCCGCTTGGCGCCGCCGTCAGCATTAACGCTCCCAAGGACAGCGCAAACCAGGATATCGAATTTACCATTTTGAATTACGAGCATGGTAAAGAAGCGCTTTCTCTTATAAAACTGGAATCCGCCGGAGTCGTTCTGCTGGAATTTAAAGATGAGGCTGTTCTCAGCGGTTCGCGCAGAGAGGGTTCTCTCGCACTTAAAGTCAGCGGCATTAAAATCATAGACGGAGATTACGATATTAACAGCTTTTCCGTCCGCGGGATAGAACTTTACGAAGGAGAGGCCTCAATTAACGCTGAGTTTCCTGTTGAAGGAGAATCCTTTCAATTCAAATTGGACATGGAAATGCAAAAACAGGGAAACGGCATGTCTATGGAGCTTTCCCCGACTGTTAAAAACATGGGCGTTTCTTTAAGTCTTGGGGATATATCCTCTGAAATAACTGTTGAAGCTTTAGATAAAGATTTAGAAGAAGAAAATATAGTTGAGATTACTCGGATAATTATACCGAAGTTCTCACGCCTGAAGAATTTTCAGCTAAAATTCAGGAATTCGCGCAGGCGCTGCAAAGCATAGTGGGCGGTTCGGTGTCCACCGAAGAAGCCTTTCCTCTCATTTAAGCCGCATTTAAAACTTTAATATTCAAAAGCTGCTTTGGCTGCGCGGCCTTAACGGCCGCGCAGCATTTTTTATTTTGCTGCCATCATTTCAGTCTGGGATTTAACCGACGCCGGGCCGCGGGGCCGGGCGGGAAATATAAACGGGCGCGCGCTTTAAAACTATGCTAAAGCACGCCTGGGACGTATAAACGGCTTCTAAGTCGTATAAATGCTTTAATCCCGAAGCGCGCCCTCCTTTTTATTGCCTGAGGCCAATTTTTAATTGGCCTCAGGCGGGCGGGTGGGCCCCGCTCTGCATAAAAAGCTTTTGGCATTTTTGCAGGGTCAGCATTTTGGCAGCCTTTGGCTATGCCGAAGGCTGCCAGCGCAAGCAGTAGTTAAGGAGGCAAATTTGCCTCCTTAACTACTGCTTGCGCCCCCTTGCGCCCGCCACCCCAAACGCCGAGCCCCCTGGGGGCTCGGCGGAGGGCGCGGCCTATGCTGACAGCTTAATAAATATATGCTATAATAAAAGCGGCATTAGAACGCCGTCCGCCTTGGGCCGCGCCCCTGTCGCCCAGCTTAAGTGCCTCTGCCCAGCCTTATACCTTTGCCGGCCGCTTAAGCAATACAAATTTTCCAGGAGACCACAATGGATATTACCCCTCTTCTTTTTTTCTGGCTGCCAAAGCCTTGATATACCCATTACACCCGAACAGCTGAACAAATTCCAGCTTTACTGCGACTTTTTAATAGAATATAACCAAAACGTCAACCTTACCGCCGTGACCTACCCGCCTGAAATAGTAAAAAGCATTTTCTGGACAGCCTGTACCCTCTCTCCCAAGGGCTTATACCCCCAACCCAGCTGCGCGGACGTAGGCACGGGCGCCGGCTTCCCAGAGTTCCCTGGCTATTATGCGCCCCGATTTGAGTTTACCCTTATTGACGCCCAGAAAAAACGCCTGACATTCCTTCAGCAGCTGCTTGAACGCATAGAACTCAAAACTGCTCCCTTTATGCATGCCCGGGCCGAGGACGCCGGACGCTCGGTCAGAGAAAACTTTAGCTGCGTGCTTACCCGCGCCGTCGCGCGTATGAGCGTGCTCTCCGAATTATGCCTGCCTCTGGTCCTCCCCGGCGGCACGCTGATATGCTATAAAGGCCCCGACGCGCAAAACGAGCTGTCCGGCTGCCAAAGCGCTCTTAAACTCCTGGGCCCGCTCCTCCTCAAATAATAGACTGCCTCGGTCTGGAAAAACAGCCATAAGCTGATTATCCTTCGCAAAATCTCCCATACTCCGCCCTCCCTACCCCAGAAAAGCCGGTATTCCCGCAAAAAAATCCCCTATTTTAAGCCTATGCGTGCGAATTAAGTCGCACGCTTTCTCTTTTTATTTTATCCCTCCCATTTATAATACAAGCATGTAAAACCTAAGCCCCTTTTTCCCCGGGCCGCGGGGCCGGGCGGGATATATAAACGGGCGCGCAGCCCCTCGCCCCTAAACGCCCGTACCCGGCATAGACGCGTGCCGCCCCTAAACGCCCCTTTGGCGTTACTGCGCGCCCTCCTTATTGCGCACCGCACGTTTTCTAAACGTGCGGTGCGCGGAGCGGGCTGACGCCCCGCGGCTCAAAAACCCCATTATATTCTAAACGCAAAATACCCTAAGGAGCAATACCTATGAAGCTTATTAAAAAAATAAATCCTCTGCACATACCCGCCAATCTGAAGCTAAACACCCAGCCCAGCCCGGCAAAGTCCCAAAACCAGCCGCAAAAAAATATTCAGACGCCCTCGCGCGTAAGATTGCCCCTGTCCGATATTATTATATACCAGCCCTCCCCCGCGCCTTTACGCCCGGCGAAACCGTCGCCCTGGCCGCCTCTATAGAGCGCGTGGGCCAGCTCTGTCCTATAAGCGTGCGGGAAAAAGCGGGCAAATATTATCTCCTGGACGGCGAAAGGCGTATGCGCGCCCTGATGCTCCTTAACGCGCCCGACGTGGATGCCTGCCTGATAAATACCTCTCTGAGCCGCGAGCAGTTTTTTCTCGCCGCCCATTCGGGCGCAGGCCTGCACCCCTGGAAAAAGCTGAATTAATAGAGCGCGCGCAAAAATCCGGCCTGGAGGCCGACGCCCTCAATCTTACCCACGCTCCCCAGCTGTCAATATTAAACCGCCTCCCCCAAAGAATCCGCCGCCTGCTGATGGAAATCCCGCCCGCGCAGCTCCCCCGGTCCATCTGCTCTGCGCCCTGGTCCCCCTGCCCGAAAAGGACTGCGCCCGCGCGCTTAAGCTGCTCATGGACAAGCTGAACGATTCTCAGCTCTATGCCCAGCTGCTTAAAGCGGACAGCGATTCCTCCGGTATCTTCCAATCCCTGCGCGCTACCCAGCTCTACGCCGATAACCGGCTCTATTTCAATTCCCTGCTGGATATCCTTAACGCGCTGGAACGCAACGGCTGCGCCGTGGAATTGAATAAGCAGGGCCCCGAAGAATATAAAATACATATACGCCCCCTCCAGGCAGGCGAGCAGCTGCATATGAGCGTCCAAACTAAAGCCGTCTGACAGCGGCGGCCCTTTAATAAAAACTCCGTCCAATCATATCCCCTGCCTTTTCCTGAGCCGCACGGCTTTAAAGCCACGCCGGGCTCCCCTGCAGCATTTAAAACCCCAATAAAAGCGCAGCGCCCCCTCCAATTCCCCTCCAAATCCAGAACAGCCGGAATATTAAAACCTTCCGCACCAGCCAAGACCACCATTTAAAGCGCTTAAACCAGTCCGAGCCCCTGCAAAGCGCCGAAATCAGCCCGGACGCCCTGTAAAGCGCTGTATCCAACTCAATTCTCTTTTAAAGCGCCGGAGCCACAGGCCAATTTTCCCGCAAAACGCTGAAACCAACTCATGCCTCCCACAAAACACTAAATCCCGCCCGCTCCTGCAAAGCGCCGGAGCCGCGGGGCCGGGCGGGATATATAAGCGGGCGCGCAGTACTTCTCACTAAAAATCTCGTACCCGGCGCAAAAGCATTCCCCTGTAAATATCCCTCAACGCCCGGCGCGTCCTCCTTTATTGTACCGCCGCGCGCTTAATTAAGCGCGCGGCGGTACGGGCGGGCTAACGCCCCGCGGCTCAAGGCCCTGTAAAATATTAACGTGCATTTTATTTTTTAAATTTGCTCTTGAAATTTCCCGCCCGCGCTTATATAATGTTTAAAAAATAAAACCCTTTTTACCTTTGGCGCGCTCAAAACTGAAGCGCAGCCTAAAAATCACAGGAATAAAGCAGGGAGGAATATATTATGCAGCTTGAAAAAGCTAAAGCTTCAATTTGAACAAAACGGCCCGCCCGCCGCATTTAATTATGGCGGCAAGGCCTATGCCGGCTTCAGGAAGGACTTTATTGAGGAAAGCGCTCAAACCTTGAGCAGCCGATACAGCTCGTCCTCAATTAAAACCTACCGTCATCTGCCCAGCCAAACCCTCTGGACGGTAACTCTAAAGCATTATCCAGAATATAACGCTCTGGAATGGCAGGCCGAAATATACGCGCCGGAGAGCACCGACCTCTTTTCTTCTGATATATGCTATCAGTTCAGCCTGCCGGGCGCGTCAGGCAGGCTCATAGGCAATTACGGAGACGAGGGCGGCGGCTATAAGGAATACGCCTTTTTACTGGACCAGGCGCCCGTATACCAGGAAGCGGACACCGGCCGCCCTACCCACTATGTTTTCCCCTATTACCGTATTGAAACCGACGCGGCTAAATTTACCGCCGTGCTAAGCTGGCAGGGCGCCTGGTTCGCCCAATTCAGGCAGGACAAAGCAGGCGTTTGCATCGGCATGGGCCAGAAAAACGTCT